>Ga0307507_10002639_pt1 | contig 36981 bp, 43 predicted proteins | sample 7_EM_MG_FD_207223 | JGI IMG/M metagenome (GOLD analysis project Ga0307507, IMG submission 207223) | Populus trichocarpa ectomycorrhiza microbial communities from riparian zone in the Pacific Northwest, United States - 7_EM | ecosystem: Host-associated > Plants > Roots > Unclassified | place...
TTTTAAAAAAGACTGCTATTGCATACCACCCAAATCCTAGCAAAAGGGCCAAATTGGGTGGTATGCAATAGCAGTCTTTTTTAAAAACGCTTCGACATCGCGAGTAGTGTGAACGGCATGACCTTCGGTTCTTTGTGTTCCTCTCGGTGCTTCTGTAGTAGTACCGATAGACGAGCCAAAATAGCTGCAATGGACATTGTGCTTCAATTTGAGTTGATTTTGAGCGAAAGTGACATACGGTACCGGCAGCGACCATTGTATCGGTATCGTAACACGGAAATTACTGGCAGAAGACAGGCAGCAGCTCGTAACGATATTTGAAACTCTTCATCTCAAACCCTGACGATGAAAGGACAATAATCCCGATTCTACTCGTAACTGCACTAGCTATCATACTCACCAAACTCCTTGGCGCTCGAGAGCTCCTCGAACCCCAACTTACCGGAGCAGCAAAGTCACAATCCAATTGGCCTGATATGACCCAGAGAATTAGACCCTTCCTACCGTCACCCACTATCTGCGGTAAACTTCCCCGAACAGCACCCATCCGGTCATTTGTTGTTTCTCGTTCGTATCCCTCCATCACCATCATCACAACCATCCCCCTGCGCCACCCCACACCACCCCGCAATCCCTTTCAACCCCGCATTTTCGCCCGACAATTCTCCATTCCAACAAAATATCCGAGCTCAATGGCGCCGACAAAAGATCCGAATACTCTCTCTAACCATCTGGAATTTTCTACTGCCCATACAGCTATCTCATTGACTTTATCGTTCTCGAAATCCTCGCTTTATGGTGAAGTTGAGCTGACATTGAAGGCTCTTGCAAATGGTCTGAAACAAGTTGTGCTTGATACCAGCTTTTTAGACGTTAGAGCCGTTGCGGTTAATGGGAAGGGCGCGAAGTGGAATGTTGGAGATCGGGTTGAGCCATATGGAAGTCCCTTAAAGGTTGATCTTGAGAAGGCAGTTAATTCCCAGGATGAGGTCATAGTTAAGGTAATTCTTCCTTTTCGGAGCCTTCGTTTTAGTATCCACGGTATATAACAACCCCGGAACTCTATCGCAGGTCACATGGGATACCACCGATAAGTGTACCGCACTTCAATGGATGACCCCTGAGCAAACGTCGGACAAGAGACATCCGTACATGTGTAACCACCACCACCACCACCACCAACACTCTTGGCTGCAGCTTTGCTAACTGGCTCAAAGTTTCCCAATGTCAAGCAATTCATGCTCGCTCACTATACCCCTGTCAAGATACCCCCTCGATAAAGTCTACCTTTGATTTCTCCATACGCTCACCCCTCCCCGTGTGTGCGTCCGGTCTCCCCACTGGCGTCCGTCACTTTGTCCCAGCGACTTCTCCATCGGAGCCAGGGACTCTAGCGTACACCTTTAGGCAGCCAATTCCAATGCCGTCCTACTTGATGGCAATTGCATCAGGTGATATTGCGAATGCCGCAGTTGGACCTCGTAGTTTGGTTTATGCTGGCCCAGAGGAACTTCTTCGGTGCAAGAGGGAATTGGAAGATGACGTCGAAACTTTCATTAAAACAGCCGAATCTTTGATCTATGCATACGAATGGACAACCTACAATGTGCTAATCCTCCCGCCTAGCTTCCCTTACGGTATGTGACACTGTGCTCCCCGAAGAAAAAACTGACTAACCCTGGTTGATCAGGCGGGATGGAGAATCCATGCATAACCTTTGCAACCCCGACAATTATTTCGGGCGATAAATCAAACGTCGATGTCATCGCACATGAGCTTGCTCATAGTTGGTCCGGAAACCTTGTCTCCAACGCATCGTGGGAGCACTTCTGGCTCAATGAGGGGTGGACAACCTACATTGAGAGAAGAATCCAGGGTAAGGTTCATGGAGATAAACATTTCCATTTCTCGGCAATCATCGGATGGAAAGCCTTCAAGGAATCCGTGGAGCTTTTTGGCGCAGGCCACGAGTTCACGAAACTGGTTATTGACCTCAAAGGGAAAGACCCTGACGACGCATTTTCCAGCATTCCCTACGAAAAAGGCTTCAACTTCCTCTATTATCTCGACAGACTTGTAGGAAGGGAGAGATGGGATGCCTTTATTCCTCATGTAAACTCCGCTACCTTCTCTTAAAGCATTAAGCTAACAATATATAGTACTTTTCAACCTACCGTAGGAAGTCTCTTACTTCTTTTGATTTCAAGGACACTCTTCTATCCTTCTTTTCCAAAGACTCCGAAGCTTCTGCTGCCCTCGCAAAAGTCGACTGGGACACCTGGTTCTACAAGCCTGGGCTCCCAGAAAAGCCTGACTTTGATACAACACTAGCAGATGCTTGCTACGCCCTTGCCGACTCCTGGCAAACCCTGAACTCCTCCGACTCTTCTTTCAAACCCTCACCATCAGATATCTCCGGCTGGACATCAGGCCAAATTGTCGTCTTCCTCGAGCGAATCACAGACTTTTCTACTCCTCTTCGTAAGGATCTTGTAGAGCTCATGCGTGATGAATACGGGTTTCTTAAGAGCGAGAATGCAGAGATATTGAGCCGTTTCTTGACAGTTGGTCTCAAAGCAAAGGACGAGAAGCTCTATGGCAAGACAGCGGAGGTATTGGGCAGATGGGGAAGAATGAAGTTCGTTAGGCCTTTGTATAGGTTGTTGAACGAGTGCGATAGGGAGTTGGCATTGAAGGCCTTTGCGAAGAATAAGGACTTCTATCATCCGATTTGCAGGGGGGTAGTGATGAAGGATTTGGGGATTAACTAGGCGGGGGCCTCGGGTTAATATGAAAATTCCATTGTGTTATACCTCCGAGACCCAAACTCATCTGACCTAGATCTAGTGTTGTATGATATCTCCATTGCGCTGAGTGATAAACTATCAATTTTTTAGGTTGCAAGTCACATTCACAGATAATCACTCGGTATCACACCTTAGACCTCAGACCTTCAAACAATATTCCTAGGGTTCGAGCCTCTGACTGCTTTAATTTAACCATGTTTGAAGAGGCGGAACCTTCTCCAAGGCCTACCCACCGCGGAAAACCTAATAGAAACGCAGTAACCTCGTAGCCACGACGGGTGCTGAAACTGCTTGCGGCATTCGCCATTCGGGGAGGCTGCTGTGGCTCTCCCATGGACCAAATTCACTCCCTAGAGTAGATAATTTCAAGTTCACTAGCCAGCGTAGAATTAGAGCGCCGCCATAAAAGTGTACCAGTACTATAATATAGCAATGTAAATCTGCATTATTGGCTAGTTGCTGTGGAACCTTGACTAGAAGTGCACCGGTGCATGTTTTGAGTGGTCTTGTACTGGTGCTATCTGGTGTGAATGTGGCTTTCCCAATCCTCGTGAGACAGTTAGTGAGACATCGATTCTACGAAGGCACGAGTATGCGTAGTTGGGGTCTGTGTTAATCGATATGGCGTATAATACCACCAGGGATTCAACATATAATGCCTATATAATCAGGGTAAGCGGGGTTTCTGAACAAATTTGAATCTCAAGGTCCTACCGGTAGACTACGGTATTAGTCCATGCTGGAGCCTCGGGGAAGTACCCGTTGCCCTGATTGTGTGGGCATTACATTTTGAATCCCTTTGGGTCCCCTTGGCAACACACCCGTGACATTGCTTATGTCTTGGCGTTGCATTCCCCCAATGCAATCTATGCAAACCCCGCACTGAAACAAACGACCCCACCATTAACCTCCTCTTCCCCCTCCAAAGGTTTCTTCCATCGAAGCTTTCATCAAAAGCGGACTAACGGATACCAATACACCTACTCGAGTAATGACGGACAAGAACGAGAAGGCAGACGGAGCTGCTGCGGCCGAGAACAGCTCTGAAAACGGTTCGTGATTTAATCTATCTTTACCGCAATTTTAAATCTTGATCCTATTTATTTTTTGCTTTGGGTTGAAAAATTTGAACGCTGATTGGCTGGGTCACAGAGTTTACCCTTAGTCTTACAAAGTATAATGATGCTGCGGCGATTGCTCACAGAGTCCTTGCAAAGGTCTGCAAACTCGCGATTGAAGGAGATGGGAAGACGATTTTGAGTTTGTGCGAGGAGGGTGATAAGTTGTTGGATGAGGAATGTTCGAAGGTTTATAAGGGAAAGAAGATTAGCAAAGGTAGACACCCTTATTTATCCTTGGTTGATTTTTCTATTGAGATGAGCCGAACGGAAATTTGTTCTTCGATTCCATGTTCGAGGCTTCGATGCTAATATTTGCGTTGTTTACAGGAATTGCTTTCCCAACAACCGTTTCTCCAAATGATATCCTTACACCATATACTCCTTTAGCGACTGACCCCGGTGAGAATGAGATTGCTATCAAGAAAGGCGATGTTCTAAAGATCCAGTAAGAGACTGCGCGAAACTCTGTCTAATGGATTTCACCTTCCATGCTTACTTATATTTATCTAGACTTGGTGCTCAGCTGGGTGGCTATCCTGCTATTGTTGGGGATACAGTTGTTGTCGGTCAAGATGCGGAGCTTACCGACGATCAGAAAAACCTCCTCCTAGCGACCCACTTTTGCAACGAGGCGCTATTACGCCTTCTTCTCCCGTCTGAAATTCACCCATTGTCGACTCCCGAAAAGCTGCACAAGCAACCTTCCGCCTACGAGATAACTCAGATTCTCAACAAGATCGCTGCAGCACACGACTGCACCATCGTCGAATCTACCACCTCGTTTAATTTTCTCCAAAATGAGATTGAAGGAAAGAAGCGTCTTGTACTGCATCCCGGCGAAGGTATGCCGAAGTCTGAGGGAACTCCTGAAGTTGGCGACATCTGGGGTGTGGAATTGGCTCTCAGCAAGGGTTCTGGTAAACTCAAGGATGTTCCCGGAAAAAGGCCTACATTGCACAAGAAAACAGATACAAAAGTTGGACTCAAACGCCAGACTTCAAAGACTACTTTCACTGAGGTTAACAAGAAGTTTGGAAACTTCCCATTTGGACTGAGGCAATTGGAGGATGAGAGAACAGCAAAGATGGGCATTGTTGAATGCGTTCGTTACAATGTTATCAGGCAGTTTGAAGTTCTCGGAGAGAAGGATGGGTCAATCACCTCAAGGCTTTTCACTACCATTGGTAAGCTTCCTATTTGCCGTAATAACTTGCGGAAACTAGGATAACACTAAGAACAACCGCAGCAATCACCAAAACCGGAATCAACAAGATCGCCGCTCCTCCCGAACCTGAACTTGAAAAACTAAAAACAGACAAGTCTATCGAGAACACAGAAATACTAGACTTACTGAAGTTGCCCCTCAACAAGCCAAAGAAGAAGAAGAAGCCCGCCGCCAAGAAGGCGGAGTAATTTCCTCTTAACCTAACAGAGATGGGCGGAGAGCATGGATAAGGCATGAAAAAGAGGGAAAGGGAGGCTAATATTTTTTATTTTTCTTTCTTTCTTTACCTTCTTAAGGCTTTATTCTCTTGACTCTCCTTTCTCCTATCTTCTCTATTTTGCCGGAAATCAACGAGAAACCCAATACGAAAGCTCCTGTATGATTTTGTGCAAAGTGTGTATGTGGTGGGGAGGCGCACTGTAATCGGTGGGGAATTAAGAGGTGGTGTGTTGTGATATAATGTCTTTGTGAAGTTCTGTGTCCGTCGAAAGTTTGGGATACGGATGAGCCCATTATGATACTGCCAGACAATGTTTTGTTACTGCCACGATAGCTTCATACGAGTCGTCATAACTACCTAAATATACGGCGAGATCACCGAGGCCATAAAGTACCTCCAAGTACATATAACCTACTGCTTCCCGGAAACTTTCTCCCTCTGAATTTTTTTTTCTTGTGGATGGCGTGTGTGCGTGACAGTGCTATCCTACGGCACATAAAAAGAGAATTACGGTTAGGGGAGCGGGTCGGTAAGGGTTGATCGGGGATCATACACAAGGAGTTATTAGGGAGGGCTTTGTGAGAGCAGAGTAATGGCTATAAATTCAGCCGGATAATTCCACCAACAAAACTCTATGGAAGGAAGAAATAGGTTGATATTTTAAAAATAATGAGGGTTGGTGGAAATGGGGATATGGTTTAGTGGTATAATACCTCTTTAGCATAGAGGTGGTCCGGCGTTCGATTCGCCGTATCTCCAGTTCTTTTTTGTTTTTCCTCTCCCCTTCCTCTTTACATATCATACCCCCTTATATCATATCACACATAGCTTGAGAAGAGAGGATTGGCTTTTTGAGGGTAGGGTGTTTTTGTGTATGAGAGGGGGAGGGTGGGGGTGTTGCTCTACTGGTATACAGCACTGTCCCGGGATTGTGGTAAATTAAAAGCATTGGTAGCATAATCTATAGCTTTACAGCGCTAGATTCTGCACGAACTTTGACAGTAGACCGGGCCACGGATATCCCCCAACCCACCTTCTAGAGACTTTGAAAAAACAAACGCCGAGTAGGCAGCTAGGATATAGAAGACTCCTATCGCACAGACTGTGTCGTCCCGGGTTTACAGATGTAATTTAGGTCTGGGCGAAATTTTTCGTTTCTACTTGCGTGCGCACTTTGCGTTGTGCGGCGATTGTAGGTGCTGGTTCTAAAGATTGTTTTCAGAGGGGGGTGTCGGGGATGATATCGTATTGATGCTGGATGTGCTCGCGAATCGGAGGTAAGGGGTGCATGTGTGTGCATTGTGTGTCATACGGCGGGGGGAGTAAGAGGGGGGGGGGGGGTGTTGTGGTGAGGCTTGCTTCGTCTTCGTGAGTCTTGATAGTGTGGATTGGTAGGTTTGGTAGCTAGTTGGTAGGGTGTTAGCACTGTGGTGAGGGCTATTCTGTGTCCTCAATAATGTTGATCTAGGATTTGATGTGTGGATTTGTAGGACTGGTGGGTAAATAAAATAAGAATAAAAGTGAAGGTAGAAAAATAATTTTCAATTGTTAGATGATAAATCATGTAGTATCACTCGATTACACTGACTCCTCCTAAAAAACACCGTTGTACTAGTACAGGCGCGCAGAGATCACTTGTTGTCCAGTATACTGACCAGTCTTAGAAATAAAGCCTAACTGCCCCCCATCCCCCTGCCTCTGTGTGGAGATTCGGGGGGGAACAAGGTGAATGGCTCTGACCCCACTAAAACTCAAAACACTCAAATCCTCTTGCATCAAGATCGCCGCCCATTTCTCAACTAGGGGGAGGGACCTCTGTAGTCTCCACAGTAGGCTCCTGCTTCTCCAAATCAGCTCCCTCAGCTTTCTTCTCAGACTGGAGCGCTTCAGCAACGATGAAGAACTGCATAGTCTTCGCTGGTCTCATCCACCAGTCAAACGGTCCCCTATCTTCCCGCGTGCTCTCCGGCTCGGACCCCTTCTCATCCTCCTCCGACTCCTTCTTATTCCCTCCCGATTCAACCTTCTTAGCCTCTGCGATGTTGTTTCCAGTCCACAACCAGACCGCCGTGCGATGTACCAATCCCACCAAAGAGAGGAGGGCATGCCCGATGAGTATGATCGCGTACACAAACGCCAGCTGCAGAATCCATATAGGGGCCCAGGGGATCCTTACCAGCTTCTTGAGCGGGCCAGAATTTTCAATCTTCTGCAGTCGGAGCGTGCGGATTATGAAGGTCAGCTCTTGTACGGGAACCACGATGATGATGAATATCATCATAAAGTACCAGTACCACCAGGCACTCTCACTGTCATGAACAGCATTGTCCGTGAGGAGCGTGCTGCGTTTTTCCGCTTCCCGGAGGCCACGGGCGCGCTCTTTCCAGTATTTCCAGCCCGGGTGCTTTTCTTGGTAGGCAGGTTTCTTGCTAGGGCCTTGGGAGGGGCTGTTGGGTGATGGTGTTTTGCATTCGTGAGCGTGGGGTGACTCAGGGGCTCCGGCCATTCTCTGGCGAATTGAGCGTTGGGCCCAAGTCTTCAGGACTGCAAGGTTGCGCCGGAGGAGGGCGAGATTCATCAGGAGAATTAGGGTACCGAAGGTGACGGCAAGGGTGATTTTGACAAGAGCTTTTGCAGGAGATGACCAATGGAAGTCTTGTATAGCGACGATACTCTGTGAATACCATTTCAGTACTCTTACCGTTGGCTTACTGGAGAGGGCAGAGACATACGGTAGAGAACGTTAAGGGCAAATAAATGGTTGTAACAACGGCAAAGAGATTAACCGTTTGTGCGAGGTGTGTCGAGGTTCTTGCCTCTCGAAGCGCTAGCTCGCTCGACAGCTAATCTCTCGTCATTAGAACACATCTTCTCGTACAAAGCCGTCAAGCCATGGTGGGATGCCTACAGATGCTTTAAGAGTCTTAATCCGATCAATCCGCTCCTGCAAGTTCTTTGCCATTTTCTCTAGCTTAGTACAGCGCGTCTTCACTTCCACTCGGTTCTTCGCAACCTCATCCCCAAAGTTCTTTTGATCCCTTTCGGTCCATCGAGGCTTGTACTTCCTTGTCTTTTCTGCAGATATCCACTGCTCCGCAACACTACGGCTCTCGGTGCACCTACCATGCAGAGCGCCAAAAACTTCAAGTAGCCAGGGATAGAATACACTGTTTTTATTCACGGTTTTGAAGTAGTTTTCCTCACTGAGGTCATCTTCCGTGAGTAAAGGGTTGAAAAGTGTTTGCGATTTTTCCTTTGAAAGAACGCTTCATTAGCAAAAGCATAACACTGCTAGTACTTTTCCGATCGATAAACCTACTTTGCCCTCCCCCATAGACTTATCGATAATATGGAGGATAATCTTGGTTTCCGAGAGTACCAGATCGAGAGCCTGCCGCACAAGCAGCCCCTCAAGACACTTTCTTTGACTTGAAGAAGAGTTATTAATATTGCTCTTTTCCACTTCCTTCCTCGTATCCTCGCTGAGCTTATGAATTCCGAAGTCGTAAAACACATAACATGTCCAGTACCGGTCATGCAGGTCACCGATAATACGGAACCCCATGGCCGCCTCAGCCATAATGGGGCCTGACACGGCGTCGTTGATACTCTGGAACCTGTCATGTTTCTTCGGAAAGTAGTTTGGTGGGAGGGACGACTCCACACCAGCCGGGGGTGGGGCCATGATAAAATTGATGTTGAATTCTGTGATCCAGAGATTGTCTGGCATGATTGTCTTCGCAGATATTAGGCACTAGGAGCGGATTTTGTTGAGGGAGCAGGTGGATTGACATACCTGTTCTGCAAATCTCATCTCGTGAGGATCCATGAGGCGCAGTCGAGAGAGAAATTCACCTATATGGTGGACTTCTTGAAAATCTATGTTGGCCATCAGGGTGATGAGATGCTCAATCATGCAGTCTTCCATGAGCCTATATCGCACTGTTAGAAGAGGTTATTGTTTGTGCATAATGCCTACGAATGTAGATAGATGGGTACAAACAATATTCTTTTTTTATCCACTTTTTTATCCCTCTGTTTTCGAAAAATAATTAGTAACTCGGTATCTCTGCCGCAGGGAGATTGCTTCTCATACCTGTGTCCCCAATTTCAATAAGGCCGCATTCCCTTGAAAGAAGCTATGCTCTCCATTTCTAGATGGTTGAACCAAGACGTTCCATCCGTTGCCCCATTTATAGTTCGACATATCCGCCATATTTTTCAGAAAGTCGTCCTTGGCCTGACTAGTTTCCCAAAAATAGCTCCAATTAATCTCTGGTTCCAAAAGCCTTTCTATGAATTTCCTATTCATTTCGAACTTCTTCGGCTTGTCTTTCATAAAGAGTGGCTCTCTGAACCAGTACCACTCGCCATACGCTGTCTCGGTCAGAACAAACATAAAATTCCTGGAAAATTTAAAAACTACTCACAAGGTGGATCGTTCACTTGACTTCGGTCCTCAGCGGTGATGTCGACGCTCCTCCCCTTCTGTCTTGGCTTTCTTCTGTCCTGGCGAACTCTCGCACCGACGCTTGTGCTAGGATTAATACCGGCGTTCATTAAGCCTTCCTGCGGGAGAATGGGCCCCTGTATCCGGTCAGCGTGGGTAGGATGATCTATATTCCTTTAGTTAGAAATGTTAGTTCGTGGTTAAAGCCCACCGTATCCTTTGTCGTATAGACTGGTGGCCTGGCTTACATTAGAATTCTGAACTGAGGGTACAGTAATTCAGTATGATCGGCACTGAGAAAATACGCAGCCATTGCCCAAGATGTGGTGTAAGGGCAACGGGAACCGGGGGTAATCACGTCGCCAGCAAAAAGACCAACTGAATAAGCGTTTGACTCAAAGCTCTCGCGCAACACCTGACGACGATCTCTATCAATCGCTAGCTGGTAGCATAAAAATGATTCCCAGATGTCTGGTTTCTGTGCCTTTGTAGAATCATTGAATACATAGTTTCTGAGTGTCTCTGTCCAAGCAAGCATTGGCTCATTATTGTCATCGAAGAAGAAATCCTCCACAAATGATGGAATGATGGTATCGCAACTCCATCGATTCAGAAAGGATTCTCTAATATGTCCTTTAATTTTTGAAAGAAAACGGTCTGGGAAATAATCGTGGCCGGTATCAGTGTTGGGAGGGCGGAAAACTTCTATCGTCCGATCCCTAATTGCCTCGTAATTTAAACTCTGATGAGCCATCCATTTATTCCAGCTCTGATTGTTGGAAACTAGGTTAAGTAGCCTCTTTGCAGACTTGGTAGCCCGCCAGACAAGCACTTGCGTCGTGATACTATAGACATAGACACCGTGTCCGTCATAGACAGGGCCCTCGTGATCTCCCCGGGCCTGGGATCGGGCATACGGCGATGGGGATACCCCCCACAAATCCAGCTGATCCGGCCATAGATGAGATCCTTGATGCTTGCTCATCTCGATTGGCTCCCAAGCTAGCTTTAGAAAAGCTTCCACCAATCGAGTGAACAGAGCCGCTTCATCTGGGTAGTTGGTCAAGCACATATCTAGCAAAACAAGGAATTGGCAACAATTTCGGAACCTATCTTCGTATTTTGACAGCTCTGGCTCAAGAGGCCTTACGGGGGGCTCCACAGCCTCAGCCTCAAAGGGTTCCTCCGTGGGTTCGTCCGGGACTTCGTTTTGCTTCCCAGACCAATGTAAGATAACCTCCTCCTCCGCAAAGCCGTTCCGTTCAGCATGGCGCAGTAGCCAAACGAAGTATCCAAAAATTACCTTTTGAATCCTCTCGCGGTAATGTGATTTCGTTATTTGATCCGCCGTATCCTGCTGTTGTAGTACCTTATCAATTTCGAGGAGATAAAGAGCTTGGTTTCTGCACCTTGTTAGGCTTTTGCAAGTCGATTAATAAGGGGGAGAATTTTGGCAGCTCACAGAGAATTGCTCCATGACTGAAACGTATTAATCAGATCATGATCGTGCATAACGTAAGGCTGGTAGTTTTCATCTTCAATCCAAGGGAGTGGCATTGCATGTGAAAGTATAGTCTCAAGGTTTCGTCTGAAAATAAAGGACGACGATTCAGTCTTAAAAGCCCACCACCGGCCGTCAAATAGTTCTAAATGAGGAGATATATCAAAATAGTGTGGTAGGGTATTGTTGGGAGTGTTTTCGTGATCCAATTTGAACACTGAAGTAAATTTCACCTTTGCCTTCGATCTCAATGTGAAAGTCTCGCGGTATCTTATTGGGTCGTCAGAAAGAATGTCAATGTCCCACTCGGGCATGTTTTTTTGCTTGCCGTCCCCGAGGAAGCTAAACGGCTTCGGTTTGCCATCTTTGAATAAGCTTGCCGTCACGTAATAACTACCACACCAAATCTTCCAGTGGGACTCCGGTGCTTCTTCTTCTGCCACTAATTGTAGGGAGTGTTTGAGAGCATCCGCCTCCTTTAGTTCGCGCATGCTCCCAGGAGCTATCCGGATTCCGGTTGTGAACTCAAACTCTAGATTGAGCTCAGTTTCCTCAGCAGATTCTGAAGTTAAGCACATATCTTGGATGATCTCGCCATCCTGGATATAATGCTGTAGGACGACCTTGACTCTCCCCTCAACCGTGTAACGTACCTCCGGCCATCTGTCGTTCCTGTAGTAGTGTTCAGGTTCTGAGATGTTGGTATTATCTAAGAACCGAAGACCGAATCCCTGATCCTGCATGCAAAGTGCATTGAATTTATTGTGTCTTCGTGGGTACCAATGATCACGTTCCCAGCATACATCCTCATCCTCCTTTTGTTCTGGTGCGATATATTCGAGTTGGAAGATATCCCGGGGTTCCACCGAGATATAATGCCAGGTATCGGGGTCACCACCACCCAGCACTAATCTACTAAACTGCAAAAATTGGCCCCATTTGTTGAGGGCGGCATTAGCGCCACCTTCTGCGAAATCGAGATATCGAAATGGCTTCTCCTTGGAGTCTAGTTTTGAGAGCTTGACGAATTGTTTTGGTGGTTCAGGTTGTTCGCTTCGCGATTGAGCTTCAGCACAGTATGTTAACAGAGACCCCAAATCAATTGCGACCTGGGTAACCTACCTGGAGATTGCCCTCTTGTGGGAGATCCTGCTCGTAAGGCCATGATGAGTTTTAACAGAATGTACCTCTATCAGATCGAGAAATGCCAGGCTATGTAGAGTTAGAGTGCGAACACCGATAATAAAATAAAATTTCCACAGCAAGGCTTTTGCAGGCAACCGTTCCCCAGATATCCACAGTTAAGTTGGGCAGATTCCCGGTATCCCCCGCTCCAAGGGCCCGCCCAGTTGCGATGGTCCCACTCCACTACCCCACACAAATGACCGTTTCAAAGTGGGGGAAGGCCATTTTCACAGCTGAAATGGTTGCCTAACACTTGTCCTCGCAGTTTGGGTACAACCTGGGTTGTGCTCGACGAGAGAGCCCAAATATCCGGGCAACGAACGGAGTCACACACCCCCAGGGTGACCCGATTTTCCTACTAGATCAAATAACTCTTCCCAAGCTCTTGATTCCTAGAGCCTTCACTTTTTTTTCGAGCAAGATCCTTAGAATTCACCTATCTGGCGCCTCCTATCTGGCGCCTCCCAGGGCCTGACGGCTGTTACCCATTGAAATATCAGGCTAGAAGCACTAACAGTTATTAAAATGTACGATTTCCTTATCCCGTACGGTCGCATATGCGTGTAAGCGAAGGCAACACACCTCTGCAAGCATGTACAGTACAGTACTTGTATCATACTCGAGTACGAGTACTATACTTGGGTACTTGTACCAGGGTTAATCCGTGAACAACTTCCAATAACTAGCCGTAGTTTGTATGCAGCCAAGCTCCGAACCTGCGAAAGAGAAGAAATTCCGTGAACAGCCCGCGATTTTTTATCCGCCAGGAGGGATATTTTGGGCAACTTGACCAACACAGCAGCGTTAGCCTATCTTTAACCCTTAATATCGCTATGAAAACTTGAGATATTTCGATTTTCTCTCTATTAATGTAGAGAGAATCATCCACCCTACCACCTAATACGGAGGTACAGCTCCTAAGTTTTGTACGTTCCACAGGGGGTAAAGGCAGCAAACTTCGCTTGTGGAACATGCAAAACTTAGGCGCTGTACCTCCGTAGAGCCATAATTTTCATTAGAGTGGTGGTTGAAAATCCTTTGGTGGTTGAAGGTGGACAATATTTTCTTGGCAAAGCACCCCGACTACAGATGTCCCCCACCATACTGCGAGGAATGGGCTTTGCATTACAGCTGCCTTGGAGGTTGATCTTTTCCCGTAAAAACGACGGGACTAATTGCTTGGGATAATTACCACTGATTTCAAATGTATACAGCATTACCGTAAATTTTATTCCCATAATTTAGCCACGATGGATAAATTGGTGCTTGCTTCAAGTGGAATTTTGTCGCATAAGGCGCTATGATCGGTAAGGTGGATAGTACTAATATAATACCATGCTGAGGAGGATATCATGCTTCTCCAGGCGTGATGCCGCACGCTGCCTCACTGGTCACCTCCCGTTCTGTTGTGACATGACCAATCAAGTTGAGCCCACTGCCAAATTTTGCCTCCCTTTTGTATAGCGACAAGTACGACAGGGGCACTACACGCAGTACCCGGACTGCCATACGATATGATATGGTAAGGCGCAGCACTTCATACTATTGTAGCCCTATGGGATTACACACAACTAATACATAAGCCAGCCGATCGCGATGGACACTCTGTGCCTGGAGGTGGGACTGCCTTCATGAAACAATTAACCATCATACGAGTAAGGGGATCACAGAAGTTGATATCATTAACGTCAGAAGAAAACTGCCAAACACAACAAAAACATTGGCCTAGAAAAACCCCATAGGAACAATTTAATCGTTCCGAGAGAAGAAATGGACAAGAAATGAATCCTCCCCCGCCGCTCTTCCGCCAATGCGGATCTGCTTAGAAATAATGACGATTTGGCCGCCACAATCTGTGCTGCTAATTGACAATCTCGAGTACAGCGTAGGGTATAAGAAATACACTACTAAGGCGAGTGGCAGAATAAATAAATATAAAAGGAGCAGAAAGAATGCAAGAAAGGGAAGCAAGAACTGACTTAGCAAACCACCCTCAAAAGAAAAAAACGACAAGGTAAAGTACACCAAAGAAGCTAACCAGGGATGGAAAGTAAGTTAAATAGAAATGAAAGGTTAGTAGAAAAGTAAAAGGAAAACCATCAGTCATCCAGTCATTACCATTAGCCACCATTCTTGATGCCTCCTCCTATAATTTTCACCTGTCTACTTGCGTTGCTTCCTCGATTTTGACTTCGAAAAAATACCCCCGAAGAATCGCCCGAACCCCCCAAGCCATCCGAAGAGGACGACATGCCAGAATCCGTTCATAATATTCCTGTGATGTCTAGTGGAGACGGTGTCGGCACCACTACTAGTAGGACGGGATACCTCGCCTCCGGCTCCGGGGGCTCTCCGCCTGCGGACACCTTCTGGGGTGTTTTCTAATGAATATTGTAAGAGAGGGCTAACGGACTGATTCCACACCGGGTGAGCAAAGATCTCACCTGATTCTCGAGCCTTATTCGCCGACACTTCATTAAATGCAACCTCTGAGGAGCTAGGCTGAATGACTTCTGCAGTGCCAGATCCAGTGGCTGGGTTGGGCGGAGCCGACACCACAATCGCCGGTGTCTCTGAAGCTTCTGCATCTTTCAGGGCCTTTAGAACATGTTCTTCCGGAGCCACAAGACCGTGAACGGACGATGGGGCATTCTGAGGAGCAGGCTCAAGAATGACTTCATCACCCTCATCGGACCCCGATTTCCCAGCTGATTGGCTGAGCGCTGAGTCATCAGGGATATCAATCGCGAAGGCCTGTAAGGGAGATTTGTCCAGCACTTCTGTGCCAGCAGGTTTGACCCCCTCAGTCGATCCGTCCACTAGATGGACAGGCTCAATCTCTGTCTTCGAAACAACAGGGGACTCACTCAACTCCTTCGGAATGGCCGGGGTGGTGAACGAAACCCCAACAGGAGGAACCTGCTCTTGGGCTGCTGAAGGGATGGACTTGGCTGACGCATCTATAGCCGTAGATCCACCTCCAATCTCTGGATCCGTAGGGGAAGCTGGCGCCAGTTCGTTAAAGAGATACTTGGGAAGGGCCTGATCCATGTACTTACCAGCAACAGGGGAAGCCTTTTCTGAACTGTGTTTACCAGCTTCCGTCTTGTCATCAAAATGCCCAACCGCTGCATAGACGCCTAATCCTGCAAGACCGGCTCCTACGCCTACAACAAGTATTTTCTCGCCGGTGCCGCCATCGGACCCCTCAGCCTTTGCCTCTTCAGCAACAGGAGCCTTGTCTTCGGGCTTCTTGAAAATTTCCTCATCTAATTTAACATTATCAGCCACAGAAGCTTCAGTTAAACATATTGGGATTGGTTCTCCAGGTCGGAGATTGATGGGGTTGCCAAAAGTCTTTGAATCAGGCAGGGGGTTGACAGAGAATATTTGCTCTTCGGATTGAGACTCTGCCGGGGCTTCCGGCTGCACAGTAGGCTTGACGTCACCTATAACCGGGAGCGGAATTTCCGAGGGTTTGGCGCTAGCGGGTTCAGAAGGACTATCCTCGGCTTGAACGGTGTCTTCAGTGGAAACCTTGAACTCCTCCGGGACTTTCTCGCCCGGTGCGAGATCAATGGGGTTTCCAATGGTCTGTGATGCTGGCAATGGCGAAACTGAGAATTCCTGCTCCTTCTCTGGCTCTTGCGCCGAGGCTTCCTCTTTTGCCACCTGTTGAGTGCCTTCCGGAGTCGTGGGGCCGGAAGTAACAACACGCTCGCGAGAATCTTGATCCAACTTGATACCGGATCCAACAGAAGAGTCTACCACATTTTCTTTAGATGCTTCCCTTATAGGTTCTATTGAATGGGCAATTCCCTGAGCAAAAGAGGCCTCCTCTAGCTCCTTAGACGATGTCGGTTCCTCAGCCTTATCATTCGTCTCCGCTGACGCCATGACCCCCGGCTCTTCGGTCCTAGGGGCGAGAACATGCTCAGCAACAATATCGCTAGGGGTTTCGAAGGACTGGGGTTCGTCCAACAGCGATGATCCTGTGGCTGCCTCTGTCACCTCCTCTGTCCCTTCAGGCTCCGTCTGCACTTGCGCTTTATCACCACCAGTGGTACTCGCAGGGTCGCTAGAAGAGCCAGATGCTGGGACAGGGCCGGTTGATGTTTCCTGTGTGAGATCTTTGTCATCATCAGTTCCAGAAACGGTAGTTTCCCCAGCGACGACCACCGCGACAGCGACAAGCTCTTCAACAGAGGATGGTTCCCCCTCAAGTTCATCATCGTGCTTCTGCTCAGACGAAACAGGTGGTTTGCCATCTTCCGCAGCTTCTGCCTCTTTTGGCTCGGCTGCTTCCTCTTGAGGATCTGGTCTAGGATATTCAACAGCAGCCTCTGCTTTCTCAACCTCGCCTGGGGGAGCATCGTCGTGACTAACAACAATAGGTTCATCCTGTGCAAGATCCTCGCCTTTTTCATTGGCCGCGGGATTGGTGGCAGGTTCAGCTTTAATCTCATCCATTGGCTCAGAAGACGCTTCCCCCGAATCATCAGGAGTTGACTCCAAGGTGCTCTCTTCAACTGGTACAATCTGTGACGTAGGGGATTCCTCTGTCATGATAACTTCATCTGGTTCAGCATCCGCCTTTCGCATTTCAAAGGCCTCTTTTTGTCCCTCAGTAGCATCGGGCCCAAGATCCTCGCCATAGCTAGGTTGGTTCTCGACGGTCTTTTCTACAACCACGGTAGGCACCTCCGCTAGCTCAGACAACTTGCCCTCCTCAACCAGAGTCTCGGTAAAAACCTCCTTAGGCTCTAACCCGGTGATAGGCTCAGATTTGGTAGTTTCTTCACTCTCTCCGATAGAAGCCTCGGGCCCAGCATCTGCGGAAATACCACCCCCGATCTCGGTTTTTGAGACAGTAGATGCATCATTCCCTGCGTGGATCTCCACCGGTGCCACTTCCCTAACATCTGCTGCGGGAGAGTTTTCTGCATCAGCAGGCTCGTGCTCAGATTCTTCGGGTTCAGCCTATTGGTAAAATCAGCTTAGGCCAATTAACAGCAACTAGAAATAAAGATTTAAATACCTTATCTAGGATAGAAGTAACTTGTACTACCTCCTGTGTCTCCTGTTCTTTATCTTTCGGGATATCTGGCTCTGCAGCAACAGCCCCTTCCAACTCCTGACCAGAGCCGTCATCCAGCGGCGCTTTTAGCTCTTCTGGAGTTGAGTTCCCAGTTTCCCCGTCCAAACCCTCTAGTGGTTCAGCCTTGAAGACTTCTCTTCTGTCCTCGGGTTCCTCGGATGGCTCAGACTGAGGACTAGCTTCTACGCCAATAGAGGGAACTTCTTCCTCTGGAGCTTCGGTGAGTAGAGCATCTGGGTCTGCGGGGTCTGCTTTAACAGGCTCCGAGGTTTCGGCAGCCCCGGACTAGAGAAATCGTTAGTATAGAGGCCAAATACTTTAAAGTAATTCCTACCTCAGGTTCCTCTTCCACATAATATTCCATTTCCACCTTCATATCTTCCTTGGATTCCTCCGTAGATTCGGGCTCCACTCTAGGGTCGGCCTCGACGGAAGGAGAATCGTCTCCCTCCTTTGAAGGTTCGGTCACAGGTTCGACAAGCTCGTTAGTCTTGGGTTGAGCCCAGGGTTAGCATAAAAATCAAAAGTATAACAGATTGGCACTTACTTTTGATTCTTCCTTAGCATCTTCAGTTGATTCCTTAGCAGGCTCAGAGTCAGGTGAATCTTGACCGGCAGCTGAAGAAATTGAAACCTCTTCTTCCGGGGGCTCAGCCAGAGGTAAAACTTCCATGGTGGGCGGTTCGGCTTCCGTAGTCTCGGTTGTCTTGGGTTATGACCATTATCAGCAAAACAATCAAGACAAGCTAAATCGCTAAATCGAGTCTTACCTCCCCCTTCGGCTCTTCCTCAGATTCTTCTTTAAGTTCCTCAGGGCCTTCCTTGGGCTCATCCTCAACTCCATCCTTTGGCTCCTCAGCGACCTCCGTGCTCTTTTCCAATAGCAATTTTTCCTCTTCCGGCTCGGCATCAGCAGTCCCAGTGACTTCGGGCCTAGTTTCCTCAGCCTCTTTAGTCTCGGACGACGCAACCGGCTCGGGAGCATCCCTAGCCTCTAAATCTATGGCTTCTAATTGGGCCACCCCAGACCCTTCCGCAACAGAACTTTTTTCGAGAGACGGCACGGAGTCTGCTTCTGGCACCGGAACGGCTTCTGACACTGGCTTGGACTCATGATCGCCAATTGTAGTGTCGGTTTCACCAGCCTTAGGCCTAACTTCCCCGTCTTCGCGCTTCTCAACCACTGCCTCTACAATGGCATCAGGGGTGTGTTCAGCGGTTTTAGTATTAGGATCCGTATTGCCCAGAGCTGGTTCTGTGACCTCTGGATACTCTGCCTCCTTAGCCTCGTGCTCCTGTTGAACCTCGCTATCCCCCTCACCCCCGTATGCAGCCTTTTCAGCCTTAGGCTCGTCACTAGCAGGCTCGGAGTCTTGGATGGTTTGAGCCTCAGTATTATCCCGGTATTTGGTGTCAATTATCTCGGACGACAACTTCTCAGTAACATCCTCGGCCACTTCGGCTGCTGGGGTATCTCCGGATTCGTCATCATTTCCCTCAACAGGCTCAGCAGTCCTCAATACCTCGGTACTGAAATCGGAAGCGTCCAATACGGTCGGTGTCTCGTCGATGGCGGCCACCATCTCTCCATTTGCCCCCGGAGCGCCTTTTGAAGGTTCCTCTTCTGGAGCATTTAGTTCCAGGATCTTTAAGTTGGCGGCTCCCGGAGCAGATCCATCTTCCATCTTCTCCACCAGAGTTTCCAAACCCTTTTCCCCAGTTTCCAAGTCAACTACTTTAACCTCAGACGGCACCTGCTTTGTTTCCGACGATTCCGGCGCTTCGACCTTCTCATCGGCCACGACGACTTCTTCCCCTTCGGCGGGTTTTGAATCCACCTCACCTCCGGCCATATCCGAGTCTTCCATAACCTCAGCTCCGGGCTCCTCAGCACCATCTAATTGCTTCCCTTCGGTTTCAGTAGGCGGAGAGAGACTCGTGGTTTCTGCTTCCTCACTAACACGAAATTCAGGCTCTTCAGGGGTGGGAGGTAACGGCGTCGAATCCTCCCTACTCTCCCCTGTCAAAGGTAAAGATTGAAACAAAGGATCCATCGTTGAGACAGGAGTAGAAGGGTAATCCTCTATAGTTGTCACAGGCTCGTGATCCTCACCCTCAACCTCTGGGGTTGTCGTGCCGATATTCTTGGCATTTTTTAGCTTCGTGGGATCCCCTGAGTCTGTATAAGAATCTTCGTGGGGGTCCGTGGTGATATGGTCAAGAAGGGGCTGTGGTTTCTTTAGTTAGTAAACAGTAGTCTCGTGAAACGCTTAGTATATGATAGAAATCAACAGGATGCAGTAAAGATCTGGATGCATGCCTTTTCACTAACGGCAGGAGGACGTTCAGAATCGGACGTAGAGTCCATGGTATCAACAGGAGAGTATATTATGGGGGGAGGAGGTCGAGGAGAGTTTGAGCAATGTGGGAGAAAGGTGGATTTTTCTCCTTGATCGTTAATTCTCGTGCAAGTAGACCAAATTGAAATTCGTTTCGTTTCTCTCGTAACCTTCGTGATTGTGCAGAGATTCTATACTCCCACTGACTACTTTACGTGATCCGGTTAGTGTGTCTTAAACCAGAGGAAAGGACGGAAGCAGTGCGTTTAGACAATTATCGAGTAAAATCCGGAGTTTAGATATGAGGAGGATGAGAATGGAAAGGTGAGCCAACACTTACCGATTGCGAGTAGGAGAAGGAAATATGCGGGCTCTCTGCTGTATGAGGGTGGAAAGGGAAAGTAGCGGATGGGGGACAAATCAGAGGGAGGTGGATGTTGTGTGCAGGATGGAAGCGGAGGAGGAGGATGGGGGAGGGCGAGCAAAGGGAGAGAGAAACGGTGGGGGTTTATTTTTTCTTTTGCAGGCGGTGTGGTAGTTCTGTGTTGGACATTGAAGAAGTAGGTTAGTCCAGGGACTTTTCTTGCAGGGGGGGTGGAGGGCTGGCGGGGATTGTGGAGCCGGGGAAGCCACACTTTGCATTTTTGTTTCCCCATGAAGAGAAGGGCAGAAACCTTGGATAAATCACCTCATGAAGAGTCTGTGTGCTAGAGCACAGGTGTAACTTTTGAGCACTAGTGCCGATAATACAAAATACCGTATCTGTACTCGTACTCGAGTACAGAGGGCGGAATTTACTATGTCTCTTGCATCCCTCCATCCTCTTTCCCAACCGAGTATTTTGCTTTTGTGATATCGCAAAACTAGCCAGTTTATAGGGCCATCTTCGTGGTTAAAAATGACGATAAGATGCCTTTATTAAAAAACCATCAAAAAAATCACCAATTGGAACTGAAGGCCGAGAGTCTCACGTTATGCGCATCACACACACACACAAATATTGCATTCATGATAAATTTGCATTGTACGGTACTGTACGAATACATCTAGTCTGCCTGCACAGCACTCGAGAACCTCACCGTGCCCGCCCTTAGCACCGGGCTCAGAGGCAGATTTTCCACTGATCACAATCCGTTCGAGTGCGTCTTCCACGCGATCTGATAGCCAGTGCCTTCTTACAGGTTGGCTATGCAGTCTCTTTCTCCTTTCTCCAATTCGAGCGCAGGATGGACTTAAACGACCTCTCTTGGAGATTCCATAAAGAGAACAGAACCCGAGCTCAATCACCATCGTGTGAGTCCGTGAACATTATTCTCCTCATCGAGCGACACGTCACTAGAGCGGCAAGAGAGAATGGGCAATCTCGGACTGGTCTGAATAAGGTGAGTGTGGTACGAGTGTGGCAACAGCACCGGTATTATCTGAGCACCAGTGCGCTAGACGCTATCTTCACGTCTCGCACCGGTATTGCGATCGATCGTTGGTCCTCTTTGCGATCCTCCTCGCATGCCAGCGGCTACACCTTCTTAAATATTAGAAAGTATCCGCGGCTGCCCAACAAAAATCCGGAAAGAAAAATGAGGTTTCCCTCTGTTTTTTTTAATACCGGCACTCTTCCTCCTCGCATCCTCATGAGAACTTCAAAAAGTGGAGAGTCAACTCAACCTAGCTCCAGAGACGGACCCACTTGTAATTCCCAGCGCCGGCTTGGCATAAAGGGCAACAATCCTAGTCCTTGCCGTCTCAATTAGAACCTCCTGATCCCCATGCTGGCTCGTGCTAACCCTGTATTTGTCTCTGGTTCAGGAAACAAACAGTTTCCGGACCTTGCAGCGCCACAAACGGATCTGGTTGCACCATCCATCGACTTCCACGAAGCACCACATGCAGTCCCACAGAAGGGGAGCCCTTGGGATGATCATCAATAGATGATAGAGTTATGTTAACGTAGAACAACCCTGGCTTGAAATTTGATAAAATGCTGGCTTGCCGATGAATTGATTTAAGCACAAGTCTGTCTGGCGGGGTCGCCCGCTTTCATATAATAGATTCCGAGCGAACGCCCTCTCAGCCCCCGTAACTTGTGAAACACGGAACATAGCATCACGTTTATATCGAATTCTAGCCATCTATGGAGAGCCTTAGGGCATCTACTACGAAAAAACCTATTCTATACCAGTCAATCCCGGGCCCTCCCTACAGAATACCAGCAACGTTTTTTTATGCCAGCGAAAGTGCAATGTTTCACCCACTGATTCACCATGGTGCCAAACAAGGTAATAAGCATTGTCTCAACACACCTTAGCAGTATGTCTACCCTCGCATTTTCCTAAAAGGGTGATTTTTAAGCGACACAGGCCATCTGCACAGTTACCCTTTGGGGTCAGAAAAAATTCTAATAATTTATCAGTATTTCTGGTGTATTTTAAAGAAATATTTAGATTTTTTATCATTTTTTGTGATTGTGTTTTCTTGCTTGGAAGTTGAAGCATTATTTTCTTGGCTGTGGGCGAAACCTTGTGTTTTTTGCTGGGATAAAAAAACATTGCTGGTATTCTACAGGGAGGGTCCGAGGTTGACTGGTATAGAATAGGTTTTCCCCATCTACTACGGTAGTAATGCATCACTCTCTGCGCCCACCCAAAAATTGCGGAGTTTTATTGCACTTCCACTGTTGCACTTTCTGCAAGTTGTCAAACCTTACTCAGTTTTCGTCATTTCAAGTTGTACCATCTTAGCTTTCGCTTTTGGAATAGAGCTGCGTGTACTCGAGCACCTTATCAAGGAGACATGACGCTAGCGGAGTCGTCGCGTGGCTACCCTGGCCGGGTTCAAAATTTTGTACCAGCATTCAAGAGGCGAGGATCCTAGGATTCCATCACAATAAGCGACGTGGAGCGAATAACGAAACCGCCAGATGCAGGAAATCTAGTTGCTATTCACCGGAGGTAGCACGAATCCTGATCAATGGGCAAAAATCCGGTTTTCCAATCCAACCCATCCACCTACCCCTCTCCGTCTCTTGGTGCGCCTAATGCCCCCAAGTGAAATCCACAGACTTCCATCGCTAAAGCAGTGGCTGGTGCCATACCGCATACCAAATCCAGCCCTTTCACCCCGCGGCGAAGGGCTAGAACGCCATGAAGAACACCTAATGCTGCTCCCATATCAGACACTCCCGTGGAATATGAGACAGCGGGCCTTTGCGCTAGGACTCCTCCTCGATCATCCCGATCAGGCCAACCTGATCGCCGGCATAGGACTCCATCAGAATCAGATCATTCAAACCAGCTATCCTATTCCACTTAGGAAGCACGCACAAGGTGTCTGAGTAACTGGGGTTGATGCGGTGCTGGTTACACCCGCAAGCTATGCTGGGGCATGGTCTTAAAGAGGATGGTATATCTGCCGGACGCAACCCACCGCCCCCCCCTCCTGTATGATCAACTTTGGCACGAAGGGCCAATTGACAGTTCACCCAAAGTACTATCATACAGATGCCAATAGCACCGCAGCAGCACACGGCAATGAAGGTTGGTGTCCCAAAACCCACATTTCTTCGAAGCTGGGTTCGGGAAACACGGTACGTTACCGTACCGCTCATCACCGGCACCGTACCGCAAATTACCGTTGTAAGGTGCAATGCCGGAAGGCGGTATCTCGCATTATAAAACCTGATGCCGAGTAGGCGGCGTCTTTTGCCATAGGAGCCCATGCTGAGAACCTGCTGATTAATCAAGCTTCCTTATAACAAGTAGGTTTTAGATAGCCACCTCACAGAGATTGGGGGATGGCTGGGTGAGGGGCTTAGAGATGAGACTTTAGTAGCATATGAGGAGGCTTATGTCCAAGATGCTACTAAGGAAGAGCCAAGTTGGACCCACGATATTCCTATCCTCAAGGCTGAGGGTTAGCCAGCTATGTATCTAAAAACCTATAATATTAAGTTTACTTTTCCTCCTTGATGCGCCATGTGTAAATCCTCCCCCCCTCTTGTCAGTATATACCTATTGAGACCCGAGGCGCCTCTTTTATACTGGCCTGGTCAACAGTATCCGGCAAGTTGACAGTGAGTTACCATACCGTATTGTATCGTATCCTACTTGCACAAGTACGGTATGCTATGCAAACTCACCCTTTGCATCCTACAGCCTGTCAAGACGGGCCGTTCAGTAAGGAGACACAAGCCAAACCATACCGAAAATAGGGCTTTCCGGGTGACCGTTATTTTATAGGTTCTACCATAATGAGCTTTAAAGCAACTTTGGAAAATAGCTGAGGGCCTGAAATACATAGTCCGGCTTTTGCCGATTTTGATCGATGTAGACTGCCTCATAAAGAAAGTGCAGAAAGTGGGAGGCACCCGAAGTACTCGTAGTGTCGTAGCGTTTTTAGAAAAGACTGCTATTGCATACCACCCAAATTGGAGAAAAAACGCCAAATTCTGGCGGTATGCAATAGCAGTCTTTTCTAAAAAAACCGCTACGACACTACGAGTAATCGTCGCCGGCCAGAACGCAACCCCCCACATACCAAAACGGTCGCCTTGGCAGGTACCACAGGGTGCCGCCAAGAAGGTTATTGATAACCATGGTGACACCACCGGACCCCAGTTTAGCAGAAAAACCGGAAAATTTGTATCCGACGGCCGGAGATCGCGGGGTGATCTACTTATTCTCCTATCCTCTTGTGCAACTTTTTTTCTTGATAAAGCTCGTTGAATTTTGCCGGATTAAAAATCTCCAACTCTGGTGTGTTTTATTTAATCTCTGTCTTCTTATTCCTTACTGAAGAGCCCCTCTTGCTATTATCAATCGGGGTCGTTTGGTAGCGACAGAGGCCAAAACGCACCAAGAACGGAGGCTTTCGAGCTATGATATCATTGCCCAACCAGCATGAGCAGAAGCAACATGGAAAAAATTCAAAAAGTAATCTGCTATAGTAGCACCTGCACAAAACAGTGTGGGATTTTTTCCTTCTGCTTTCCTAGAGTAATAAGGAGTGGAGCATCCTTTCCGTCGATAAACCTGCCAAGACCGAGTGTTTGTATGAGAAAGATAGATACATGGCACCACAGCTTGTCCAGTTTACGTGCCCATAGCTCCGCAGGGTACAAACTCCAGACAAAAGCCTGAAACAAATATATATCATGCTTCAGACATGCTAAATTTCTCCAAAAATTTTCCAAAGCTGAGTTTCAAGATATCTGTGGAAATATGATGGCTCAAAGACCTGCAATCCTGGGTGTTTGAGCCTATGTCTGGTTAGGAAACGATCCCCATTGCTATTCGAAGGCGAGTGATATTTAATGATAGCATTCCCCTAGAGACTTGGCTCAAATTGCGAAGATATCCCACTAGCCGGTTGGGTATTAACATATCGATGGTATCTCGAAGCCGGCATTGTGGGAATACTTTTTATCCAATTATATGCCACAAACCTGCATGTTCCATCCGCAGTGTTGGCCCAAGGAGGCAGTGAGGTGGAAGGCAGAGATAGGGGAGGATAGATGTGCGATGAGGTCTGGTTGTTCATGATTTCTCTTCCAACAGCGTGTTCCACTGATGAGGTCCATAGGGCCACAAGGAAGCGTCTTGGCATATAATGCTATATAGTATCTTTTTATAAATGCCCGATTGGCTCTATTGGGGTCTGTCCGACCGCCTTTAGTCATTTACTTGCCCACTTGTTAGCTCGGTTGTCCTTAGTTCTAATCTGGATCCGGCCTCTGCGAAAGGATACCGTACCCTTAGGTAAGTCAGCCGGTGAGGGTGGGCTGGTCGAATTTCCTGTAAATAGCACTCTTCCGATCTGGGACCACGATTCTGTATTAAGGGTTCACTCACCCAACTTGGTGAGTTAAACCCTTGATACTAAAGTTAAATGGTGCTTTGGACCCTTTCTAAATATTTTTGACAACACAGACTTGATCGAGCCGTCACCACAAACCCTAATTTTTCTAGGTTGCCTCAATGAGTGCCTTATCGAAACCCAGTAGTCAGTGGGCAAAGATCTGGGCATTTCCTGGTAATATACTCCCGTAGACCAAAAATGGAATCGCAATGTCTGTGTGTAGAAGCTCGGGGGGCGGGGCCGAGAGAAGGTCAGATGCTTGGCCTGAATTGCTTTGAGAGGTTGTTCGGGGTTTCTTCGGGAGTTCCCCGGCTGAGGGGCACAGTTCTAATTCCCTTGAGCCATCTGGTTTTGTAGGTTTTATCTAGCATTGCCCATTCTCCATCGATCTTATCGTAAGTCCGCTTACCAGAGGGAGGTGAAGTATGGGCCAGAGGGAAGATGTTATCCAGGGATTGAAACTCCTAAAAGCTATTTGGAATTTCGCATTCAATTTCCGTTTTCGTAGTTTGGTTTTATTTCCTTTTATTGTTAAAAATTTAATTAATATACACCCGATGAGCTCAGCCAAAGTTTCCAATGTGGGTGACTTTCTGAGAAACGAACTTTTTTTTTTTTTTTGGAAAGAATAGCCTCCCATTGATAGAGTTTAGTGACTTCTTCCACGACTCCCTCACAATCCCCCTCCTCCAGACGCCCACCTTCACCCTTACCTAAACCCCTTAGCTCCGTGCATAGTATACCTATTCTCCGCGTCTAACGTTACACATCTAAGTTAGTAGAACTCACTAAGAAAGGAGGAGTTGGGGGAAGAAAATAAACCTCGCCACCTCTAATCAGCCCACACTCTCTTACCAGATATGCCAGACCATCCCGAACCAATTGTCTCCTTAGTGGACTTCCAATTACCCGTATCATTCTCGGATAGGGGCTCCATATCCCCCTTCACTGTCCCGTCTGTGCCATATGTTGTCATTACCTCCGCGCCGACCCCGATAGTTTTGTCGCTAGGCGAAAAGAGACCGCGGATTCCCTCCCAGAATTTCTTCCACCCTGTTTTTTTCGCTTCTGGGTAGGGTTAGATGGAGCCGCGTATGGAAAGAGAAAGGGGAAAAGAGGGGGACTACCAGGAGGAGTGATAGTGAAGTACTCGTCAATATTGTAGGGGCACTTTGAACCTCCCCATTCATGCTCTTCCGGGACAATGTCATGTTGGTCGAGGAGCTGGCGCAAGATTGATTCAACTTTTAGGAATAAAAATATTAGCTAGTGGTTCACGAGAATATCGAGGAGGAAGCCTTTTTTTTCCCATTTGGAGAGGGGCGTTATACTGTATTCATCCGTTTTTTGATTCTTGTATTTCTTGTCCGCGAGTTCTTTAAGGCAACTCTCGGGTAAGCTGAGAGAAGGGTCGGCCAGGGGACTGGCCTTAGATGGCGAGATGGGGAAAGCATTAGATCCCGCCTGAAGAAGCACAAAAGAAAGAACTACTGCGGAGGTCCTCATGGTGGCGACAGTTGTTATGCAAATTTGTTTTATGAGTGTGTAGTCCCTGGATGTCTGAGTGGGCTAGATCAAGAGAGACAAAAGACTTCAAGTGCAAGAGAATATAGATAGAATGTCGAAAGGGTGAGGGTTGCCATTTAAGTATTCTCACAAGTTGAATGGTAAATCACACAAAAGGGATATCGTGTTCAGTTTGTGGATAAGCTTTCCTTAATGACTAGTGATAATAGGCTCTCAATTTGGCGGGACTGCTGTTTTGGAGGAGTTGGGGGTTGGCGTCACATCGTAGGTGTAGAGTGTGCTCGTTTGGTAACTTCGTCCTCAACTTTTAGACCAGAATTATGGTTTATAAGTGTCCTTTTTTGAGCTGCTTGGGTAGACTAACGCCAATCGGACATAAAGATGACGTATTGCATCATATATACTCACTCGAGATATTATAATAATAGCAATAGGAAGAAAGGACAGCGGGCAAAGCAAACTAAAAGTGGGCGCTTTCACTTAGATGCTCTAAAAAAACATATCTTGGTCTGTTTTTCCTATTGTTTGTTCTACTATTAATATTAGGGAAGTAGGATTGATAAGGCAGCATCCTGAGCGGATATGGGGGAGAATCCGAAGGCTACAGTATGCCAACTGTTAGAATGCGGATCTGGTGTTGCTCTGATTTGTTGTTTCATTGTTCTCCGAATATTCTAGGTACTCCTGATGCGCTAGGTCGCGCAATATTGGAGGAATGCAAACGCCGCGCGTTGCGTTGCATCCCCACTCCTCAATATCGAGGTTAAGCACCAGCGTGCGTTCTTATATCACCACAGCAACCATGCTCGCTAAACCACTTTTGGGGATATAAGCACTGCAACAGTGTTCTCTCGTTGCATATTAAGAATGGAAAAAGATTTGTTCGTGCAAAAGAGCTAAGGCATAAACAAAGTGATAAACAAAGTGTATGGTTGGCTAGAAATTATGAAAAGGGTGGGAAGAAGACACCCTGGACCCCACCCATAGCACAATCACCATTCTTGCTATTACAGACTCTATACATACAACCTCGCTTCTTCAGAAACAAAAAAAAACAAAATGCTGAAGGGTATCCAAAACCATTCAAATTATCAGTTCCTGATCTCATTTTTATACTCTATATATATTTTTCTTGTTGATATGACTTTTCAAGCCAAAGCCTGTCCTAGCCAAGACTCAGTCAAGCTCCAGAAGAACGCACAGCATTGCTTAACCTCATATTTCTGGCTGTGCGTGCTTAGCTTAAAAAAAGCATAAAAATAAGAACGCACGGCGGTGCTTAACCTCGACAATGGTTTCCCTATGTTTGCTTCCTTAAGTAGTTTCTCTTGTCTCACCTTCTTCTTCTCTTCAACCTTTTCCCCAAGTTAAGAATACTGAATAAAACTCTTCTCTTATTAGTCCTCACAACACAATTCGTAACACCGACCCTATGGTAATCATATCCACTATAAATTGTATTCCGCGGAGAATATCCGGTAATTATCCCATCGTTCGTAGAAGGGACAAACTTGTCCTTTTTGCTAACGAACAAAACACCCCCCACCAACCCCACCCAATATGTAAGGGTTCCAGCAGTAATAGGAATGCTGTTTCTTATAAAGACTTTCGTCTCCAGACTGCTTGGAAATTTATTTTAGCTAGAGGAAGAGATATGGTATGTGAATTTAAGAATTCAGAGGGCTAAAGCAATCATTACACCTACAAGCGACCTTGCTAACATGTCAACACTGAGCTTCCAGAGAGGTGCCAAGAACTCTCAGCCCACTTACCTGCCCTGCTCAAGGCTCAGAAGCATTTTTACCTCTGTCGCTGGAGGAAACAGGTTGGACAGTGGGGAAGAGTTGGGGTGGTGATTTTCTAAAGTCTGGGTGGAAATGTAACCATTGTAATCTACCACTATGTTAATTGCATAAATGAAATTGTTTCCTTGACTTCTACTATACCCAGCTTGTCCGATTTCTTCTTCTATATTTTTATGATTTTTCTTTGATTTTTAAATAAATTATTTGGAGTGCCCAGTTGGTTGCAGAAACGCCAGGAGTTTCGCTGCGAACGAGGGGATGCATCCCAGCAAGACGGCAGTGTTGAGCCTACCCGTCTCACGCCAAACATTAACTGGCAGTATCTTTGGATATGAAGAGGTGTAACATATTACAACCACGCCTAGACTGGGATTATAGCTTCCATAATATTAGAGCATCGTATCGCTAGAAAGCCTAGAAGTGTATAAGTTAGGCTAACACAGCTAGGTTGATAGCTAAATGGATTGAGCCAGACAAGAGCGGAGGGTTTTCACTCTCCTACAGTGTATTTTCTCCTTCCGATGCATTCAGTGTTCTGCTACGTTGAACCAGGCCATGATATACCATCTCCCTTGGATCAGATTGCCGAAATACTATATTACTGGCTAACATCCAACGCAATGTAGGGAAAACCGACACTGTTACTACAGTCACTAGACAAAAGTCTTGGTGATCGCTTAGTCAGAAAAGACTAGGCGAGAATACCCAGTCCGACACCCCCACCCCAGTTGAAAATCATGTATGATAGTATCATACTACAGGATATCGCCTCAGGACTAGTTTACGGTTTTGATATATAATTTGGTTAATTGGGAACCTTACACGGATAAAAAAGGTAAAGCGCAGGAGAATATAGTACGTGTTTGTGCCTGCATTTTTAGTACCTATGATATGAAGAATGGTGGAAAGTCGTTATTCAACGCTTTTATTCAAATGGGCTTGGAGCGTTATTTGGATAGCTGAACCTTCAGTAATTTCTTGAATAGCTCCCCTAGAGAGCGGAAAAATTTCAAAGCTGTGTGTAAGTGTTTTGGGTAGTTTTATTGGAAGCATGATTGAAACCCCTGAGGTCATAAAATATCATTCGGGCACATTCATCATGCACCCTCTCAGCAGTGCCTAAGTAGCATAGACAGGACCGCCTCTTTGGGGGGATAATTGGCTACGTGCGCTGTCTACCCTAGGAAACGGCAGTGAAGCTTTAGTGATTCCGAGAGCCTCTGGGGATGCCGGTTTCTCGGAGTATCTTGCGTTTAAGAGGGCAAATTCAGAAACTGGGGACTCTGGGCATGCGGAGACTCGTTAACACAGAAAGCATAAGCCAACCATTCCCCATATTGAACTGTTTGCTTCTGGCCGGTTGCAGGGGATATGAGCCGGTCGTAAGGCAGGTAATTGAGTGAACAATGGGCTTTGTGTAGTGGTTTCGTTGCCCGGCCTGTATAAGGGGGTACGTATCCACCTCTACCCATGCTCGTCGCTCCCTGGTTCCTACCTTTCCTCTCAGTTTCCTAAATTCTCCCCTCTTCCCTTCGCTTAATTCCTCCCTTTACCCTCTCTTTCCTTCCCCACAGCCCCATAGCTACTGTCTTAACTTATCAACCTCTCACGGTGAATATACAGAGTGGCAAAAGCACTCATTCTACTGCTCTTTGCCTCTACTTTCAATCTACACTCCCTTTCTCTTATACGAGTAATATTCTATACATTCCCCTCTCACTAGTAGCTCTCGCTTAAATTCTCTCCTTTCGAGTTTGCCTTTTCCCTGCATACCACGAGCCCTCGTTGATACGGCTGATCGTGGGAATTGACCTTATCATGCAACACCTGTTTCCCCTTCGACCTTCTCTCCATCATTTCCTGTGATCCCCCCTAGGCATTCGCCACCTAGCCTCTCTCTAATATTATCATCTCTTAGTAACCTTTACTGTTTCTGCTCTTCGTCATTCTTCTCGCAAGCTACCACCATCTGATCTTTTGCACTATTTCTCTCTTTTCAGCCCTTTCCTTTTTTTTCCTCCATGGCTGGTTTGATCTAGCTATGTTAATCATTACCTACCGGCTTTAACATAGTTTTCCTCTGTTGTCGTCTGCTGCGGGTAGCCTCCCTCTGCCCTGTCGCAGCGTTGCCAAGCTTAGTTGTAGATCTGGCGGAGCCGCATTTTTCAGGGACCCACAATAATAATATCATTATTATCATATTTTTCAACAAGTGAGGTGAGACCCATCATTAACTTCCCATTTGATACAATTTAAGCACCAGCCCCAAACCTATCAGGTTGTCCCCCACACCTAATTTCATATTTGCCACAGATCCTTAACGCGTCGCGCTCTCCTAGCTCTCCTCCGCTGTGGCTTCACGTAGGATAATCCTCCCCCCTACGTTGCTCTTGCAGAGAGCACATCGCACTTACCCAACGTTTAACGGCCATCTATTTTCTCTTGGTACAATGTCGTCAAACAAAAAACAAACGACTTTAGGGTATGTAAAGTCTCAGACGACCTTGGGGTGCGTTTTCCCAATACCTTTTTGCTCTGTTGCGTCTCACTTTTTTCTTCTTCTTTTTTTTCCCTTTTCTGTTTCCCTTATGTCTTCCGCCAGGATTCTTTCTTATTCATAGCGATTACATGCTTATACCTTATAACCTGTATTTTACAGGCGGTTCTTTAACCTTTCGCTCAGTACTAGTGCAGCTGTTCCTACCCAATCGAAGCTCAGATTGACCGATAAGCCTGGCAAACCCGCCGATAGTGACGATGCCGCTTCTCCTAAGGTTAAGAAAACCTCTGCCAAAAGGGCTACTCGGAGGAAGCCTACAGCCTCGGAGAATGACGGATCTGATAGCGATGAAAGGGACACGAAGGCCGGGGTCAGTTCGGAGATGGAGGTATCTGATACCTCAGAGCCAGCAATTGACTCGAGCAAGGAAGAAAAAGCTGTAGGGAATTTCTCGACGAAGAGAGCGAGGCCTACGGAATCTCGTAAGTAAATAGAATATCTTTTATGAAACCCTCGCTAACACAATTTTTTTATTAGCTGTTCGGATCAAGAAAGAGGCTGGGGTTTCTGAAGACGACTTACCCCCTCCTCCTCCTAAACGTTCTAAAAATACTACAACTACCAAAACACGCGAGAAAAGTCACGATAAATCGTCAGACGAAGACATCGTACCTAAGAGGCGTTCGCCGCCAGGGGATCCCCCAAAGACGACTGCGAAAAAAGGGAAAGGCAAGGCGGGGGTGAATATTCCTGCTTCACCCCCCAAAACCACGAGGAGGGCCAAGTCCTCGTCAGCTTCTCCACCGGCTGTCTCGAAATCTAAGTCTAAAGCTGGAACTGTTCAAAAATTGCCTCCTGCCTTGCCTTGCGAATCAACAGACTCTGAACTTTTCCTCCCAGATGCTCCTTCAAGTAAATCCAAAAGGCCGAAAGCTAAGCCTAAGACTGGAGTTGTTCAAAAATCGCCTCCTGTCTCGCCCTGTGAGTCAACAGACTCTGAACTCTCCCTCCCAGAAGCTCCTTCAAGCAAATCCAAAAGGCCGAAATCTAAGCCTAAGACTGGAATTGTTCAAAAATCGCCTCCTGTCTTGCCTTATGAATCAACAGACTCTGAGCGCTCCCTCCCAGAAACCCCTTCAAGCAAATCCAAGAAGTCGAAACCCAAGTCTAAGGCTAGAACTGTTAAAAAAGAATCGCCTCCTATCCCGCCTTGCGAACTAACAGACTCCGAGCTCTCCCCCCCAGTAGCTCCTTCAAGCAAATCTAAGAAGTCGAAATCTAAGTCCAAGGATAGAACTGTTGAAAAGTCGCCCCCTGCCCAGCCTTGTGAATCCACAGACTCTGAGCTTTCCCTCTCAGAAACTGCTTCACGCAAACCTAAAGGGTCAAAATCTAAGTCTAAGGCTGGAGCTGCTACAAAATCGCCTACTGGCAGGAAATCTAAAAAGAGGGTGGTCGCCTCAGACACTAAAGCTACGGATAAGCCTGAAGGCCCTGCGACTGGCAAGGCGTTAGATTCAGATAGTGAGACTGAGAAGCCTTCACTTGCGCCTGCTGCAGGGCGCGAGATGATTAAAAAATTATCTCAATCCGTTCCTCCAGCATATCCTGATTGGGTTGCTGGTAAGCCGACCCCCTACGCTGCCTTGGTAACAACCTTCAATCTCTTGGAGTCCACTACCAAGCGTCTTGAGAAAATCTCGCATACATCTCGCTTCCTGAGACAGGTTCTTCGTCTTTCGCCTGGTGAACTTTTGCTGGTAATTCACTTGATGATCAACAAACTTGCCGCCGACTTCGAAGGTGTCGAAATGGGTATTGGCGAGAGTTTGCTTATGAAAGCTATCGGCGAGAGTTGTGGCAGGAGCATGGAGAGGATCAGAGAGGATCAAAGAGAGTGTGGTGACTTGGGACTTGTTGCAATGAAAAGCAGAAATAAACAGCAGACACTCTTTCCTCCCCAGGCCTTGACTATTGCTGTTGTTCATAAAGGTCTGCTGAACATCGCAAAGGTCAAAGGTGAAGGTGGTCAAGGCCGCAAGGTCTCAGCTATCAGAAAGCTTCTCGCGGCTGCAAAGGGCGATGAGGCAAAGTTCCTAATTAGAGGATTAGAGGGTAAACTCAGATTGGGACTTGCAGATCGAACTGTATTAGTTTCTTTAAGCAGTGCTATGATCACCCACGAGCAGGAGCTAGGTGGTAAAATGCCGACTACGGCAATGTTGGACCTGTCGGAGCTCAATCTCAGAAGCGTGTATAGGTTCGTTACGATCAACGGGCTTTACCAATTTTTGAGGTTCAACTAACAAATTGGTCTATATAGTGAGTTGCCGAGCTACGAGATCATCATACCCGCTATGATCGAACACGGCATCATGAATATTAAGAAGTATTGCAAGTTGCAGCCTGGTATTTTTACTTTTTAAGTACTCCAATTACAAATTCGTTACTGACAACCGTGTAGGTGTTCCTGTAAAACCCATGTTAGCAAAGCCAACAAAAGCGATATCAGAGGTTCTTGATAGGTTTGAAAATCAACGTTTTACTTGCGAGTACAAGTACGATGGGGAACGTGCTCAAATTCATTATGTGTCTCCGAAGTCTTCAATCGAGTATCCGCCAGCTACTCTTGGCGGAAAACCAATCAAGAATCTTGCTAAGGTCTTTTCTCGCAATTCAGAGGATCTGAGTGGCAAGTATCCTGATATTCTTGCAGCGATGAACAACTGGGTTAGACCCGAAGTTGAGAGCTTCGTTCTTGATTGTGAAGCGGTCGGATGGGATGAGACCAATAATCGCCTCCTGCCATTTCAAATGCTTCAGACCAGGAAAAAGAAAGATGTCGCATTGGAGGATGTAAAGATCAGAGTGTGCGTTCATGCGTTCGATCTTCTATTCTTGAATGGAAAGGTATGTAGTGAGATCTACTCCTGAGTTTGACTCGCGATGTGTTGCTAACGCTGTTGCTTAAATACCTGAAGCCTGTTGTTCGTGAGTCTCTCAATGACAGAAGGAAGCTTATGCATGAAACATTCATCGAAGTTCCCAATCAGTTCGTCTTTGCTAGGTACATGGATAGTAGCGATCTCGAAGAAATCCGTCTCTTCCTAGACCAGAGTGTCAAGGACTCTTGTGAAGGGCTGATGGTTAAAATGATGGATGGCTCCGAGAGCTTCTATGAGCCCAGCCAGAGAAGTCGTAATTGGCTTAAAGTAAGTTGCTTTTTTCATTTTTTTCATTTCGATTTTTAGCGAGCGAGCTGGGCCTGTGCCAAGACACTAATGCAGCCTTTCATTTCCATGCCCCTCCATCTGATAAGCGGCGGCCACGCTTTTCTTTCCTGTCGTGATTTGAGGGATTTATCTGATGAAATTTTTGCGCGCCACAATCAGATCAAGAAAGATTATATCGATAATTTAGGTGATTCCCTAGACTTGGTTGTCATTGGTGCCTACTGGGGTAGAGGCAAACGCACTTCCGTTTATGGCTCCTTCTTACTGGCTTGTTACAATCCTGGTACTCAGAATTATGAATCTGTTTGCAACATTGGCACTGGTTTCAAAGAGGCCGAACTCGAAGAGTTCTACGAGACTTTGCACCCCCTCGAAATAGAAAGGGCTAAGCCTTTCTATGACCATCCAAGTGGTAACGCGGGCAAGCCGGATGTTTGGTTCGAACCTAAAGTACTCTGGGAAGTTAAAGCAGCCGATTTGACTTTGTCCCCTCGCTACAAGGCCGCAGCTGGTCTAGCAGGACACCGGGATAAGGGCGTTAGTCTCAGGTTTCCGAGATTTATTGGTCCTAGGACTGACAAGACCGGTGAGAACGCGACTAGCTCTGGTCAAGTTGCGGAAATGTATCTCCGCCAAGATCAAGTCGCGCACAAAACTGGAGCTAAGGGGGTTGACGACGATTTCGAGTACTGATCCTTTGTTTGTTTTTTCGTTTTTTACATCCTTTTCATTTTTTTCTCTTTTTCATTTTCATTTCGCACTTTTCCTTCGAGCCACTATGTTTGCAACTTGAGCAAGGGTTGCGAATTTGTTGAACTAAGGCTAGGGAATGTGGGTGAAAGTGCGGTGCTCATATGAAATTGTTTGTCGTTATCAGTTGTAGGTAGCTCCAGCCAGCCTTTCCCTTTCTGCCATACTACCACTACTATAAAATTTTAAATGGGATTTGTTTAAGATTCCCGATTTACCTATAGGATACTGGACGCCAGAGTGCACATGGATCACGAGCGATCAGACATCAGGTGAGTTGTGATATGAAGTGAATTTTAATAGTTCCCGCCATTGCGAATAAAATCGCAGCCCCCTTTCTCTCCAACATTAAACTCTTATATTGTGCTGTATGTATATAGCAGCCAAGAGGTATGGATAATTAGATAGGAGAATTGGTATTATACCAAGTCCGCAATTCAGGGAAAACTACCCAAACCCTAAGCTGGTGCTCTAGATTCCCACAAATTATTTTTCACATACATACAATATCCTTTACTTCCATTACTCTCTTCCATTAATTCCAAACTCTATATTTCCATTGTTTTCATATAAGCCGATTGTCCTGTAGAAGCAGAAGGCAAGTTTGCATACTAGAGAGCTTTTGAGACATGATCCCAGGCTGCCATGTACAGTATTGCCAATGGTATAATATCTATATGTTGAGATTGGGAATAGTATGTGTGGCGTCTGTCGCTGGAACTTTGAAACCAAACAGTTTCGATATGAATACTCAAAGTAGAAGGAGATGATGATATTGGTCTTTCCTAGTAGGATAGCGTTAAGCATAATTCTTTCCCAATTCTTACTCTTTTGAAGATATGTTAATACCCATTGAAGTATGTATGCTGTACGGGCCGACACATTAGCCAGCAGAACTTAGGGTTTGACTCTTCTCTGCACGTAAAAATCGCCCATGAAAGCCCGCTCGTAGGTGGGGGATAAACCGTCTTGGCCTGTGTGGTATCTGGTGCGGTGCCGGAGCACGATAGGTAGTGATGGGAAGAGAAATTAGGGAACTAGGCCTTTCGACAGAAAGGAAGATCCAAGGGCTATTTATCTATCTATAAGGGTACGCTTCTTTCTCTTCTTTGGGCTCGCTAGTGTTCATTCACGTCTGTTTGTCTGTACCAAATGCATTGCACACCGCTAAGAGAGAACAAAGAAACAAAGGCGACAAGAGGGAAGCGAGAGAAATTGAATCCTAGTTATGAGAAGAAAGAAGTCAACATAGTATTTGAGCACGGGTAGAGTATAAAGAAATCCTTGTATGAGCCTGTATTAATGAACGCCTACGGTACTTTGTGGCGTTGGTCACGCGACTGTGAGTGGAGTCGCCGGGGTGAGAT
>Ga0307507_10002640_pt1 | contig 36979 bp, 37 predicted proteins | sample 7_EM_MG_FD_207223 | JGI IMG/M metagenome (GOLD analysis project Ga0307507, IMG submission 207223) | Populus trichocarpa ectomycorrhiza microbial communities from riparian zone in the Pacific Northwest, United States - 7_EM | ecosystem: Host-associated > Plants > Roots > Unclassified | place...
TCATCCCCCCCCCGGCCCCCCCCCACTTTTGGGGTTTTCGCCCCCCCCCCCCCCCCCCCCTACCACCTCATCGCTGCAGTGCATCCTGCCACCACAGACGGAATCCAATGCGTCAACATAGTTAAAGCACCGTGCATACTTGCCAAAAAAAGTGTGGGCTGTCCCTAGAGTCACTAAACCTTTAGCGAGTGCCAGCGTCCAGAACACTATCATACAACTAAATACTATCCCATATGAACTCTATGATAAACACTTGCCGTAAAACTGATATAGGAGCAACACCGAGGACCCCGGCTCTATCGAACTAGCTGTGACATCAAAGACCAAACCTCCCACATCCGTACCTTATCCAATGCCTAAAATCTTACGACCCCTCCAGCCTAGAATCGGCTGCACAACCCTCCTAAAAGGATAAGAAAGGTAGGTAGAAAAGAAAACACTACAACCGGTACACGATAATCAAGCAAAGCAAAAAAATAAATAGAAACAACTAAAATCCCTAGCTCTCCTAACTCAATCAGAGGATAGAGGGGCAACCTTAACTTTATTTTAAGCACCAAAAACTTTTGGCACTCGCTATATGGATGGCTCAACCTGGATGCGCTACCACCTAGAGGGAGATCACCTGCGCAACTGGCTGGCTGGATAGGAGGTTCTCTTGGCCGGAGGCAGTGTAATATAGTGAGTGACATGTGTAGAATATCTGAAACTAAAGTGGGGCCAAGTGTGAGGGAAAAAACCGTTCCTGATAGCTTGCGCTTTTGCCGACGTGGTATCTACAGGTGCGTGTCAATAACATATCCTATCGGCAACAAAGGAAATACGGGAAAAGCCCCCAATTTACTAAGCCGTTATAGAAGCCTTCTTTATGGGGCGCATACACTAGGCTATCCCGTCCGCGCTGACCACTCTGTACTCCCTTCCACCGACCGCCTACCCCACCCCTAGCCTGGCAGGGATAGACTCGGTCATTAGGAGATCACGGGTAAAGTCATCATCACAAAGTATCACGCGTCCTCCTTAAAATTTGAACTCTCGTAAAAATTGAATGATTGAACTGCATACCCGAGACTTCAAGAGAGTGAGAGAGGCTGAAGAACTCAATCCTGCCAGAGAAGCCCAGAGAGACTTAATATTTATGTAGTGAAATAGCAACATAGGATGGCAGTAGAAAGAGATTAATGCGAACGATATGGAAGACAGGAGGCGAGTGAGAAAAAGTGAGCAATGTGGGTTGAACTTGTGTAGTTTTGAGCCGAGAAGGATAGAGGTAGGCTCTGTCGTACCCGAAGGCGTAGAAAGTGCATATTGGAAAGTACTATTCCAGCATGAAATTTTGGATATATTATCTTCCGTTGCCCATAAACAGTACCTCTGTCCCCTATGTTGCTGTCCTATATCATTCCTTTATGTTTGGCTGCATTCCTTTAAGCAGTGAGGCAGTTTTTGTTGGGCCTGGGCTATTCGGCGGCTATTTCGTATACTTGAGATATCTTTATGCTCCTCAGGTTCGGTGACGTGCCGCCACATGCGCCTATGTGGAGCTGATGATGACGTTATGGGCTGAAGATGGGAGACAAGTTTCTTCTCACGAAGGATAATACTACTAATGCCCCCTATATACGTTGGACCAACATGAAAGAAATGTTTTAGCCGAATACTGCAAAGGCGGCAGCGGAAGACCCGGGGTAGTGGCCAGTTAATAGAGTTTCCCGTCTAGTATAGGGTGCTTGGGCTCATTGTCCTTCAAGCACTTTGTTCATCAGGGTTATCGTATCTGAGCATCCAATAGATGAGGGATTATAATCCATAGTCCATCCAGTTCTAACTTCAAGATGGACCAACTGAGCAATTGAGAACACTGTTAGTGACACGGATATCCCAATACCTTCCACCGGATTTAGGCTCACTCCGCTTACACAAATGAAAGACGCACTCTCATTACCTCGGGAGCTATTTTACGGCTTGTGCTAGTAACTCTCTACAATCTCCAAGATATCAATATGAATGGATTCTCACATTCTTTTCTCGCCAACTTCTACCAAAGTTTCACATTCTCGACCACCCCCCTCTTGTTTCTCACCCTTTATCCATTGACATCATTCCTGTTTTACAAAACATCACTCAACCATGTCTTACCTTCGTTGTCTCTTACATCACAACATATCACTCGCTGGTCATCGGTGAGCCTTCGTTGTAAAAAATGGCTAGTATGCTTCCGGATAACCTCAGAAACGGAAATCTATGGATTTGAAGTCGGGCAGAATGTCTGGAACGAATGGGCTGGCTGGAATGAAGTAGGAGGAATGGACTGGACCAAATGTTGTGGGATGGCTGGAATGGGTAGATTGAGTGGTTGGAACGGATATCCATGAGGCAGGAAATACTTAGTATAAAGGATGATAGTCTACTTACGATCGTAGGTTGATAGTAGAATACACAAAATAATCACAGCGAATAATTGAGTTACGTCCTATCACTCAAATACTTACAACTCACACTCTTCTCTTACCTGAATACTTTCACTTTTTCTTACAGACTTACAGTGCGATTGGGAACATTATTTGGTTATTTATTTATTGTACTTTATTTACTTTTTACTATAGCCTTGTTAAAAATAGGCTTTCAGATATGCACTTTCTACGTATTAGAGTATGACACAGCCGGACATTCTCTCTTAGTATCGGTTTCCTACTCTCCGAGTTTTACTTACCCTATTAGACATTTCGCTCATGTCACTACTCGGTCAATTGACCAGATACGCAATTCTGTTCTCATTCGTCTTCTCTTGTCTTCTATATTGTTTCCTTTAACTCCTTTTCCCCTACTGATATATGTTGCTATTTCACAGTATAAATAGTAGGCCTTCCTGGCCCTCTCAGATGCAATGAAGTTCTAAAGAATTTTCCTATACGCGCATGATTCCGGTATATAGCTTGACCTTTAGCCCGTTTTTCAACAAGCCTAGATTGTTTGAATGGTGTGAAGGGTGCTTGAACATGTTATAACTAAAACACAACATCTATCTGTCTACCTATATAGGGAGCCGGCTGGTAAATCGTCTGATGAGTATAGTGAAGGGGTATTTGGTCGTTGGAGGGAATGCAGGGAGAGACAGGAAGAGATTGTGTTTTAAAGTATATTGGAGGGGCCGGATGTGTATTTAAAATGGATATGATATTAGATGCATAAAGAGAGGTGTTATTGAAGAAGTAAAAGGATGAAGTTGAACTTAGGTGTTTTTTCATTCCTTTTTTTTCTGTTCCGGGATAATCTTCCCCGAGAATTACCTGCTCGAGAATATTCCTACTGTATGTCGGTTATTAGTTTAGATATACTGATACGATTGGATACCATGTGTGGGAGCGCCATCAGCATTCTTCCTTTGATTTTGAATGGCGCTGGTTGGCAAAGCATAAATAACAGGGCTATACTTAAAGAATCCCACTATGCAATTTAACTTAGTTTTCTAATGCCATGGTATTTGGATGTTTAACTCTCTGAGCATTGTGCTATACCTACATTAAAATCCCATCTAATGCATGATATAACACCCAACTTATTTTTTCTACAAATCAATGCTTAGAAAACAGTGTCCAAGTGAAATTAAGCGCAGGGAAAGGCTCAAGCCATGAATATACTAAAATCTCCCATCCAAATACCACTACATCCTAATGTTTAGCACCCCATTCTTCCAACCCCCCTGAAGAGAGATCCACATACACTTGTACCTTACTCTCCGTCTTTCCCTTACCCCACCACGGCCTTCCTTCAAAGTCCAAACACCACAGTCCCCTTTGTACCCGTGCATTTCAATATTGTATTACGACACCCCTCCTTTCTAAGGACCTCGGGCCTGCCTCAGCCCTCCAATCTTGAATAAATCTATCCGCCTCCTCCTGACTCTTTCCATGCCGCCTCATGTAATGAGCTTTGAAATTATCAACCCTCGTAAACTTCCCGGGAAACGGGCAGCCGGGCATTGGACAAGCCGGCCCTACCGGCCGTGTCGCATGCTTCCTTGAGGTCAGTTGGTGTCGGTCAAAGTCCGCCCGGCGTCTGAATCGTGCCCCACAATGGCATAAATAAAGACCCTGGCTTGGGTCATGAGCTTGAGCATCACGCTGGTATGCAGAATGATGATTGGCGGGGAAGTAGCTGTTGTGAATAACAGGGGATCCGGTGGGTTGGGGGAGGGAGGAGCCTTCGCAGCTCAATCGGGCGGAGGCGGCGGGGGAGGGTTGAACCCGGGTATATCCTTGTGGGATATAGGTGGAGGGGTTCTGGTGGGGGTAGTTTGAGGGACTGCCAAAAACAAAAAGGTGGTAAGCAGTTAGCTCACCACAACTAGTACAGGTGTTTAGGGAGAGAGGGAGGAATGGGAGCTGGTGTGCTTACCTGCCGTATGTGGTGGCGAAGAGGTCAAATGAATCACCGTAATTTAGGGAGTCGCTGATGCTCCAGGCGTGAGATGAACCTACAGTGTTGTGACAAGAGGAGTACTCGGGGCTATTGAACAAACTGCACGTATGGAACGGAAGGTTTTGCCCCGGTTCCAGGCTGCCGCTATCACTGACACAATAACGGAAGCAGGAATCTTCTCTTTCATGATCAAAGTAGAGATTGTCCGGTAGGGCCCCCACTCGTTCAAATTCAAAGCAAAAATCTCCATTTGTTTCATTGTTGGAATACGGGTTGTATTGCGAGGACTCCGTTTGCGGTTGAGTAACAAAAGGAGGCTCAATTGTTTCTTGGTCATAGCTGAGCTTGCAGTCCTCGGAGGGGGGGGGTAAAAATAGGGATCCGCATTGCCCACTGGGCTCAGCTGGGAGTAGGCTCACCACTACCCCATGTCCATTTCCGGTAGCCCAAGAGAGTGCTGTTCGACCAAAACGGTTGTCTCGTCCATTTAGGTCGATGCCTTCCCGCTTCAGTAATTGCTTCACCACCCCCCCGTGCCCGTTCCCCGCAGCCCATGAGAGTGCTGTTCTGCCCAAGGTTTTGTCTTGCCTATTGGGGTCGACATCTCTCCGTCCTAGTAACAATCTCACAACTTCCTCATGTCCATACCTTGCTGCCCCCAAGAGTGGTGATTGGTTATTATCATCTGGCTCGTCAGGGTCGACATCTCCCCGTTCCAGTAGCAGCTCAGCCACACCCTCATGCCCATTCCTCGCGGCCCACGAGAGTGGTGTTTGGCCGTTACTATCTGGCTTGTTGGGGTTAACACCTTCCCATCCTAACAACAGCTTCACCATTCCCTCATGCCCATTTTCAGCAGCCCACGAGAGTGGTGTCTGGTTGTACTCATCTGGCTTATCAGGATCAACATCTCCCCGCTCCACCAGCAACTTGACTACACCTTCATGCCCATTTCTTGAAGCCCACAAGAGCGGTGTTTGGCTGTTATTACCTGGCTTGTCAGGATCAACATCTCCCCGTTCCAATAGCAGCTTAACCGCTCTATCATGCCCATTGCTCGCAGCCCACGAAAGGGGCGCTCGACCATCACTATCCGGATTGTTGGGGTTAACACCCTCCTGTCCTAGTAATAGCTTCACCACTCCGTCATGCCCATTCCTCGCAGCCCACAAGAGTGGTGTTCGGCTTTTATTATCCGGATTGTCGGGGTGGATATCTTCCTGCCCCAGCAGTAGCTTTGCAACATGCAAATGCCCATACATAGCTGCCCATACCAGTGGTGTAAACCCCACGCAATCTCTTTGGTTGATGTCATAACCTTTGAGCTCTAGCAAAGCAGCCGCAAGTTCACTGATCCCGAAGAAGGATACATAGTGTAGACCTGTAAACATAAAACCAGAATCGTATTTAACAGGGCCCCAACTCCATACTTGCCGTAGAAGTAATTTAGCGGGAATGTGGCCGTCGCACTGGCTGAACAGCTCCAGCGCGAGTGACTGTGCGCGGGTTGAGAGTTCAATTTTCGCGTGAGTTCCCCAATACCTACTAGAGTATCTGATGAAGGGTATGTCTTGGGGGCTAACAGAGGGATTAGTCGAAAGGTTCTTGACCTGCTGGGAATTTAGATAGGTTAAGCATATTTCCGCAATGTTTGAGTGGGCTCTGTTAAAAAGGTCGTCGTGGTGATTGCAAAGGTATTCTTGGAGCGTGAAGTGGACCAAACGCACAATGGATGCCTCCTGATCCACAGTGAAAAGACCTTGACAGCAGCCCAATAATGTCCCTACGGAAGGGACATTTTCAGCATTGAGATTCGTGCTTCCTATCTCAACCGCTAAAGCGTGGCAGAGCTCATCCACCTGCAAGGGCCGTTCAGCATGACAGATCCACATCAAGGTAGTCATCCCGAGCCTCGATCTTTCCCCGTCCTGAGCCCTAATCCTCTCTAACGTTGTCCCATACATATCCCCCAACCCTAAGCTATCCGTAATTGCGCTAAGTCTCTGTCGCCTGCGATGAATGGTCGTTTCTCGCAAGACTGCCTCGGTGTTGAGAGAAACCAGTAGGAATCTAGATATGAATCTGTTAGGAATAAATCAAGATGGGCCTCCCATCGCTGTTGACTGAACATACATTTCTGACGCAGCCTCTGGAATCCTTTTGATAATATCCGCCTCAAGGCTATCGCTCATCGCCTCCGGGTTAGTGTCCTTGTCCAGCTTTGAGCGGATAAAGGTGGTGATATCATTTTTTCTAGGCGATATAGAAACGGCAGTTACTGTCCCGGCAAGCTTCTTTTCAATCTCGCCCCGGATATGGGGTCTTCCGGTTAGGAATAGTCGAGTCCCTGGCGACATCCGTAGAATTTGTCGTAATGAATCAAGCAGCTCGAGGCGATGCTCTGGGATACACTCGTCAAGAGCGTCAATACACATAATGGTGTGCTGTGAGAATGTGATAGTCTGCAGAAGCTTCACAATCTCAGCAAGCCGCAGTGCCCGACCACCAATCGCCTTCCTCTGGGCTTGGAACGCATCAGCCACTTCCTCCGGGATGCCATCTAATCCGCTAACGAGCTGTCTCAACAAGGAACCCAGTATATTAGTTGGAGACAGCTCTCTCCGAGCGGCGAAGTCAATATAGAAGCAAACAAGAGCAAGCTTTTGCCCTCCCGCCTGATCGCAGAACTTATCTATCACTAGGGAACTAACCTCTCAACTTGTTAGCATAACCTCCCTTTCACACCCCTCTTCTTCTCTCCCTTTCTCTCCCCCTTCGGGGAATACCCCTCTAACCTGATATATGTTTTGCCCACACCTGGATCCCCGTAGCAAAATAGTGTTGCATTACCAGTTCCACCCTCTCCACTACTATCACACCAGCCCCTGAATCCGTCAGTCTGCAGGAGCCACTCTCCCACATCATCAACACGCCGAATTTGAATGCCCTGATGTCGTGTTCGGGGGTCTAGCGGAGATAACCAGGCCAGGATTTCTGACCGAGTATCGGCAATCGTAACGTTATGCGACACATTAAAAGAGTTAGAATTATTGGAGAGAAAATTAGTCATTTTCTGTGTCTCGCAGCTTGAAGCAATAGAGAGGATGGGGAGTTTCCTGGGAGCCGGAGAGAGGTGGGGTTTTATCACAAATGCTCAGCCTCGTGGTTGAACGTGTGTAACCAACATCATAAGCGAACGCTTCATAAGTTAGGCTGAACCTCCTAAAACATGGCAAGGGAGATAGCACTCTTGGTATCCCTAAACGTGAATGGGAGTTTCATGCTTGGTTTCCCTATCCATCAGCATGGTGCTAGAGCACATGCATACCACGACACTTCATGGGGAATCGGCTAGCGTACTCCTCATCGTAGTCTGATAGAGCCGTCATGGGTAATCACTCGGGTATCTTTATTTCTCTATCTTAGCACATACTTAAGGGGGGGGGTGCACTGGAGGGTGCTCGGATAGATACGACGTTCCATTATATGGGACTTGTGTGGCGCCGCTAGTAGGTCTTTGTTCTCCCCCGAGGGGGAAAATTTCGTCGAGAAACATCCATCGCTAGATGTCACAGCGCCGGTATGCCAGATATAACTGCGCAGGGTTCAGCCTATCACGGCTAATACCGCATCGGAAGGGATGAGAGATCGGAACCTTAAGCTTACTTGAACGACCGACGAGATGGAAATTAACCAACCCCGCATATTACACCATTACCCCACAAAATATCCTTCCCCGACCTCCCCAACAAATTGATTCTCCAGACATCAATAGATCTCAGCTAGCGTGACGTCCTATCCCTCCAAAAACCTACACGGCGGCTAAGGTCGCCCCTTTCTGTGATAGATACAGTAGCTCAAGACCCTCTGACATAGCATCCGCCGGTATTATTCCCCGCACGCGATAAGGATAGCAGATCCCAACAAGCCATCATCCCAAATCCGAGCGCACGCGATGGGTGTAACCCCACTGTCCACGAAATCCTCACAATACTCTCCAAAACTGCAAGAGGCTACAGCAATGTACCGCCCCAAGCCGCCCTGACCCAGAACACGCACATTGGTTGTAACAACCCTGACGAACCCCGATAGCTTCCAGTACGACGCGTCACTGGTTGAGTCTGATGTTGTTCGTCAACGCCAGGTCGGGGCTAACCTTGGATGTCTGGATAACGGAGATACGCTGTTGCATGCTGCGGCAGCTGGCGCGGGGTATCCTTGCTGCGGTGAGGTGGTTAGAATCTTGGTCGCAAATCTACGGGTTGTCCAGGGGTAGTGGGGGTACAGGCCGTTGTATACCGCTGTTAGGAGTGGCGGGGATATGGGTGTCAAGGCGTTGTGGAAAAGAGAGATGATGTGCTGATGGTAGGGGGCATTGCGGCTGCACGGTACCACATATCGCAGCGGATTGGGGGGCGTTACACTACGGTCAGGGGGCTACTACTAAAGGAGGGGTGATCTCAATGTTCGCGATTAACTTAGTCAGGTGAGACCCGTCCTATCTCGGGCATTATCGAGTCGTTCCCAGCACTGGGGTTCGGAGGTCGAGCATCCAGGAGATCACGAAGTTATATAAAGTCCGAGCCGGGATCGAACCTCCTTTAGCAACCCCCCCCCAAACACGACAACACCAGGTCCCCTCCCCCCCCCCTCCCTCTCTTCTACGGTAACATTGGCAAGGAGGGGCGAACGGGTGCGCACACAATATTACAAGAATATCTAATCACGCGAACCCCAAGTAATCTCAATTCCAATCGCCCCCTTCAGATCCCCCTCTAAGATCACAACATTTTTCCCCACCCGCGGTATCACACCCCTTCCTAAGCCCTCTCAATCCATACTAGAACCAACAAACATATTATACCAAAGCTTAGAAATGACATGATCCAAACTTACTGTACAAATCTACCACCAAGAATGCCTAGAGCAAATCACCTCTCGCTGAGTTATGATAGTCACTAGACAAAAGCCTCCGTGATGCGGGGTTTCTCTTTGCAATTGCGCGGGCCCCCTCTCCCCACACAGATTACCAATTGCGCAATACTCCCCCGCCCCCAGGCTAGCACCATAATCATTTCACTCCACAAGCCTAGTGACTATTCTCTAACGTATGATAACAAGCCAAGCATAACCACATCCCCAGAATCGCCTTTCCTAGACCCGCGTAGGACCGTGCTGTAAGCAAAGTCTTTTGAATCACCAATGAGACAAGTGACTCGGCTCAGTTCCTGCACAAACTATCACTCGGACGATTGGCCGACCTTGACGGCCAGCCGCCAGGTTTATCACACTTAAAAAAGTTAAGTGAGGCATTTTCTCAAGAACGGGTTGCTATCATATAGCATTATGCTCTAGGATGCTCATAGACATTATCCAGCCAATAGAGACAGCACTCTCGGTAGGCCTCCAATTTCCTCGCTTTCCTTCTTCAAGTACAACAAAGAATCATCTCTAACTTATAAGGGATATAAGTTAATTAAACCCAGTCCATTACTACCGTTAAAAGATAAAGAGAGGAAAAAATCCCCAAAGACAATGCCAACATCCTAAACACCAACGATCCAGAAAAAGAGGCATGTAAACGACGCAGTGTCGAGAAAACAAGAAATCTTGGTATAGAGCGACATTTAACCCGAAAGCAGGCCTACCCAAAACAGAAACCGCCTCCGGTACATCCTCCCGACAATTCTCCACCATAGCTAAAACCGTGACGCCAAAGTTATCCATCCCGCTAACCCACTCCTCTATGTTGAGATACGCCGGCTGGGTCGACAATATGTCTCCCATCTTGGGCAACCGCCGGCCACGAAGGTCTGAGAGGTAGTTTTCGTACTCGTACTCCCACCTGGAGCGCTCGCGCGATTGCCAGAGGGTTGTCGGGGTCGGAAGGAGTATCTCGTGAAGCTCGTCACAGGCCAAGGTTGGGATGTTGTGGGCGTAGTGGAATGAGCCGTCGAGCATGTAGAGGGCTATCATTGTTCTGTCGAAGTTAGTAGGGGGAAGGAGGTGAAAGGGGGGGATGCGGACCGGCGTTTGGATTCCGCTATAATCCAGTCTTCCCAGGCTGGTCTCACGCCCTCTAGCTCGCCTTTTGCGACGAGGTCGGTTATGCCAACGTTTATCGCCATCGTCTGGAGAGAGGAAGGGGCTTATTAACTCCTCGGGGTTATAAATACCAGAGGGATGTGTGCACGTACTTCCATAGAAACCATAACAGCTGTATCAAACGTCGGATCATTCTCGAAATGCCGAATTAATCCATATATAAGCGCGGCCTGTAGCACACCTATTTTCTCCACTTCACCCACTCGCACATGCTAGCGAGCAACAAAGTCTCATGTCAGATTCCCATCTTTCCCCATAATGTCACAAGGGTTGTCACGAGGAGAAAGGCCAACCTCCGCCTCAGCCAATATCCTCCCATGCTCACTCGCAATAGACTTCATGACGAACGATCTATTATCCGGTGTCATAGCCTTATACATATCCACCAACCCCCTACAGTTCGCCAACGCGCTCGTCATCCTCCCAGGAATCAGATGCAATGAGTGTATAAACGGCGGGGGTCCATTCCTGCCAGTCATCATCTTCGGATACGCCCTGCACACCCTATCAATGAAGACGAACTTATTCTTGGGACCTGGGACGGGGGCGGTGTCAACACGGATCTTCCGCATCTGCTTGAACGACTCGATAGTTACCTGCCGCGGAGCGAGGCGTATCTGTTGGTCCATGGGATTTCCCAGGTGGTTCGGACTGTAAAGGTGTTGGTAGGGGCCCGGAGAAGGGAGGGGGGTTTCACTCCCGATTGGGCATACACTGTGGAGTTCCATGTCCCCAGCTGACCCAGCGAATATGTTCCACTCTAGGAGACTATGGTTTATATCGCCCCAGTCTGTTATCTCCATGTCCCCCATTCCGTGATTGCTGCTGCCGCTTCGGTGATTCCCATTGTGGTGTAAGCTCTCATCTGAGAATTCCTCCGAGAGGCCGCTGTCTGTGTATGGTGGGGTTGGGAGGGAGACTTCTTCCGGAAGACGTACAGGAGAGCGGCGGTGGGCTAGAGTCGTTGTACGAAGAGGGGTTGTTGTTGCTATTGGATAGTGATGGGGGTGGGAGTGTTGTGGGGGTGGTTGGTGGTAGTAGTGGCAGTCAAGGCCTTTATTTTTGCACCTTGAGCAGGATGGCGTCAATAGGTCACACCTAGTTTTCGCTTGGGTGCATAATGCACAGCTCTTCTTCCTGGGAATGGTCCCTGATATCTGCTTCTGCCGACATCGTCGCTGGTGTCTATCGCGTGACGATCCTGTTCAGATCAAAACGTGACACGCAGATAACCAGTCAGCCAGCCCCCTTTCTCCTCTTTCCCTTCCTCCCTTATTTCCACATCGTACCAATACACTAACTGCACAAGCTCTCCCTCTCCTCCTTCCTCCTCTACCCACACCGGGTATGTAAGTGCGAGCCGCATCAAATATGCAGCAAGACTTGCACTAAACGAAAAGAAACGAAAAGGGAAAAGAAGAAAAAGGAGAAAACCCACTTTGTTCAAACCCCTTGTCGCACACCGAACACTTGAACAGTTCCGACGGAGACAGTGCATTCTGCACGGTACCGGTATTGGTATCTTTCGGGTGATGGGCAGCAGTGTGGGGTGCGACAGCAGCAGCGGAGTTATTAGATTGTGAGGAGGAGGACGAGGATTGAGAGGCCCACGATTGTGCCATTGGATGATATCAGTACCGGTATTCCTTCTTCCCCTTTGCTCTCCCTCGTTCTCTCCGTTACGCAAGGAATTCCGACGCACCCCGCTTGGGGAACTTGCTTTATTATCCCTTTGGTAGCAAAGCTGTGAGATGACAAATGAGCGACAGAGAAAATTTGCCATAAGACGCCAGAACTTTCCAGGCCACGGAATTCCGGGCCCCCTTGGTTCAAGAGTTCGGTTTGTTGGTGTTGAGATATACGCGCTGTTGCGGAACTTTTGGTCCCTCACCAAATTCATTCAGCGGCCACAATATCACCTGGTTAAGGAACAGACCCACACACCGGGAGCTAACCTATCCAATCAGCGAGCTTGACCTTCTACTACGGTACTCGAGTAGTTGTGAGGCGGAACAAAACTAGTGCCCGAAAACAGTTCAAGGGATTGTAAGGAAAGTGGAATCCTGCCTCAGACGGTAGATCTTCCAAAAAGCAAAAGCTGCCAATAACCTGGTTCGCATACCGTATCATACCGAACTTTGAATTCCAGGAAGCATGCCAAAGGAGGGCCTGTCTCGCAGGATACATATCACTCACTCCCAAGTCCTTACCTTTGGCCCCAAGATAACCACGCTCGTCGGATTGGCTCTTTTTTTTTTTGTAAGGGCTTCGAGAAGGTTATGTAAATAGCTTATAAAGTTAGAGGTGGTGAGAGAGATATTCTAAGGCTACGATATTGTAGTCTAATCGTGCACACACACACCAATGACTTTTCAAACGGACTACAGCAGTCCCACGGGCCTCGTCAGAAATCAAGCAACTTCATACCAAGAAGACCTCTCTACGGTAACTATATCACTAAAAGCCAATGTGCCAACTATATTGCATCTTTTTATACTACTGGTATGAAGACTACTAAACACAGTAGGGCCCTCTACGGGATACGGGTACGGCGCATTAAGGTTCGTATAAGCTAGAATATCCATACGGCATTGCGCCACATGCCATGAACCCAATATCCGTATCCTTATCCGTCAGGACATGGCCACAGAAGCATACCGGTAGTAATGGATGTCAGGATTACACAGGGCGCGAAAGGTTATATAAGTTACCGTACCTTTAGATGGCCGTACGTGGGTCTGCCCTTTGTGGCTCATAAACCAAGCACAAACGAGAATACGGTACTCAGTGGCATGGTATTAGTATGGTGCACCCTGCGGTATTAGGCATTACTCGAGTATCCCCTCGGCCGCTGAGACATTCCGGTCCTGTTTAGAATGTTGAACACTAGCCTATTTGAGTAACTGGGAGCAAATCTACGCGGTCACTCCAGTTTCCATCATGGCCATACTAAATAGTACTAATTTCGCGGTATTCTGAGCACTACACTACTTTTGAAGCACAACGTTTTTCCTATCACGATTACTCAAATGGGCTAGTGTTCAACATTTTAAACAGGACCGGAATGTCTCAGCGGCCGAGGGGATAGATTCCCGGCATTAAGCAATAACCATGCTTTGGGGGGGGACCCAGCCAGTATCACCAAGGCAGGGTAACACCTACTAACAACGCTGGGATTGGACCCTCGCCTCCACCCTGGATTCAGTCCAGACTGGACGCCCTAGGGTACTTGTATCATACAGTATCGTACCGTGTTCATACCGGTGATTCGCCCCGCGAATGCAGAGCACGGTATCATAGCACCAAGCGCGGCATTCACCGTTTTCAAAGTCCAGATCCTGGAACCCCGTAAAAGTCCGTATGATACAGCGCTGGTACAGCATTCTAGAAAGAATCTCAAAATCATGAATTGTGAAAAAAGAAATGAAAAAAAGGCACTTCCCATTAAATTTTGCCCATTTCGTGCGCTAGGAACAATCTAGAAACCAACTGCTCGTGGTAAAGAAAAGGGTAAAACCCTTGCTGAGTAACCAATCCTTTCCATCTCCCAATGAGACAGCCAGACCCCGGCTGATCGCCCACAGGAAGCCAAAAAAAGCGGGTGACCTGAGCAGGGACCAGCTGGTTCTCGCCGGGGATCACGCGAGTGACGCAACGTTGGGGAGCCCAACATCTCCCCCTTGTGCCCCAGCCCCCCTTCCTGATATCTGGGACTTGCGGGTAACCTCTTATGCTGCACTTCCCAGTCTGCAAATAGCCTTTAAGGTCTCGATTCATCACAACTTGCACTCGACGATACTAAGAGCGGATGAGCGGATGGGCTAGCGAGTTACTACTGTACAGCAACGCTGATCAAGATGGCAGGCTGGGACAGACCCAACGAACCGACGCCGCAAAAGAAGCCGGCGGGAGGGGGAGAAGCAGAGCAGGAGCTACCAGACTTTGACACAGACTTTGTTAACGAAGCCGGTGAGCTTATTCCCCGCACCTTCCACCCCCCCAACCAACCCTGACATCCTACTCCAGACATCGCTGCTTTCGAAAAGGCCGTCAACGCACCCGACGCCACAGACGAAGACTTTATCACGGCCTTGAACGACTGGAAACCAATCAAGCAGCGAATCCGACGAAAGCGGCCGGGGAAGCGACCTAAGAGAGGAAAGGATGAGACGAGGGAAGGCTTCGTCTACCAATTACTCAAATGGCCGTTATTGATAATTGTGTTTGCCTGGATGCTTATCCTTTCGTAAGTCTCCCCCACCCCTCCCGAGCGCTTACACACTTGCTTACTTACTTGACCGGGGGGGGTGTTGTTAGAATCCTCTACGTAATGACCCGCTTCTACATCTCCCAATACGAATACTGGATAACGTGGCGCGGACGACGGGAGCGCCTTCGCCGAAAACTCCGCTCCACCAAGAATTATGAGGAGTGGAAGCTTGCGGCGAAGGAGCTGGATAGCTATCTCGGCGCTGACACTTGGAAAGCTGAAGATGCGTTTGCCTACTATGACTACTCGACGATAAAGAAGGTTGTGGCAGATCTATGGCGTCTTCGACAGAGAGCCGAGGAAGAGGAACGAGCGGAGAGCACGGTGAATGGGAAAAGTCAGCCAAACTCAGAAGAGAGGAACGGTGATGATGGTGGTGGCGGGGGCATGACCAGAGGGAACAGAGCTGCGGGTGAACTTAGGGAGCTTGTGAAGGCTTGCGTTAAGAGTAATTTTGGCGGAATTGAAAGCTTTAGGATGTACTCGCAGACATATTACGGGACTAAAGATCGGGTGCAGGAGTTTATTCGGGAGCGTATGTTTGGACCGTTGCACATATTCTTCACTCATTAGGTTCTAATGTTGGGTAGTTGAGAAAAGCTTAAAGTTCTTGCTCGAGACGAATTCCTTGGACATGGAGGAGAAGAGAGCACTGTTCAAGCATCTATCTAACAATTACGGGCGAACGGCTTTGTGCCTATCTGGCGGCGCCAGCTTTGCGTACGATGCCCCTACTCACAAACTCCTTCACGAATTATCTCTTACTAGGCTACTCTAGCTACTATCACTTTGGCGTCGTAAAGGCACACCTAGACGCCGGCCTCCTCCCAACCGTCATCACAGGAACGTCTGGGGGAGCACTTGTCGCGGCACTAGTCTGCACTCGAACAGACGAGGAACTAAAGAAGTTACTTGTCCCAGCACTCGCCCAGAAAATCACTGCATGCCATGACGACATGTTTGTGCGTTCAGCCTCCTGCCCCTCCCTCCCTTCACAATAACTAACAAAGGCACAACAGACCTGGCTCTACCGCTGGTGGAAGACCGGCGCGCGCTTCGACAGCGTGGACTGGGCCCGACGTCTCTGCTGGTTCACGCGTGGAAGTCTAACCTTCAAAGAAGCCTACGAACGCACAGGACGAATCCTGAATATCTCCTGCATACCCTCTGATCCCCACTCGTTCGTCCTCCCCTCCTCTCCCCAGTATCACCAACCATACTAACATAACACCCTTCCCACACAGCCCCTCCCTCCTCCTAAACTACCTCACAGCCCCAGACTGCTGCATCTTCTCCGCAGTCCTCGCCTCCGCCGCTGTCCCGGGGATCCTCAACCCCGTAGTCCTAATGAGCAAAACCCCGCATCACCCCTTCACAATAACCCCCTTCTCCTTCGGCCACAAATGGAAGGACGGCTCACTCCGCACGGATATCCCGCTGCGTGCGCTAAACACGCACTTTAACGTAACCTTCAGCATAGTCTCACAAGTAAACCCGCACGTGAACATCTTCTTTTTCTCGCCCCGCGGCTCGGTCGGCCGTCCGGTAACTCACCGGAAAGGAAAGGGCTGGCGCGGGGGCTTCCTAGGTTCAGCGCTAGAGCAATACCTAAAGCTCGACATGGCAAAATGGTTAAAAGTCCTTCGGCACTTGGAGTTATTGCCCCAGCCGCTGAGTCAAGACTGGAGCAGTGTTTTCCTACAAAAGTTCGATGGGAATATCACAATTTGGCCGAGGACGAAAGTGAGTGATTTTTGGTATATACTGTCCGATCCGACAGTAGAGAGATTGGGGAGGATGCTGGAGGTCGGGCAGAGGTGTACGTTCCCGAAATTGGAGTTTGTCAAGAATAGGTTGGTAGTTGAGAGGGTCCTTGAGCGGGGGCGGAGGACTACGCGTGGTGTTGGGAAGATGGAACTTGTCGGCGGGGGTCAGATGCAAGAGAAGAAACTATCACCCCCCCCTCCTTCTACTCCCCCTCCTCAGGAAGAGGAGGAGGAGGAGGAGGAGGAACAGGGGAAGAAAAAGTTCACCTGGCTCCCTTGGTCCCCTGCTGAGCGCTCAGCCAGCATGGACGGAAACCGCAGTAGTACCGGCCTACTAGAAGAAATGGAGAACCAGGGCAGAGTCTTTTTCGATGATGACTACGGCGGGAGTAGCGGGAGTGTCTCTAGTGATGAGGAGGTGGTGGTGGTGGAGAAGCTCGATGCTAACAGGGCTGCCAGTGGAGGGACCTGATGAATACAGGAGGATAGTGGCTTTCTTTTGTAGCGGGTGCATGTTGGTGGAGTTTTTGTTCTTTTTTTTTTGTCTGTCTTTGTCTTTGTCCGTGTGGGAGAAGGCGGTGGAAGGATGGAAGGGTGAAAGGGTGAAATTGGGGGATACACAACGTCAAGTTTTTTTTTTTTTTTTTCTTTTTTCTTGGTCAGCTCTTCTGTCGTATATTAGATGTCATACCCTCTCCTTGTCATAGCGTTATGTATGGTAGATTGAATACACTGCAATGGTTGTGTTTTGCTCTGCACCCTCCCCGCGGGGAAAACAAGAATAAGTGTTTATTTCCCGTAAGAACAGTGCGTCAATCGCCTACCTTTATAGACAAGAAGAAAATGATTCGAAAGCCGCCACCACCACTAATAAAAACATTATACTCCATGTACACATACAAAGCAGAGAAAAGAAGAAGAAAAAAAACCCCCACCCCTTCCCTCTCATTCACATCTAAAATCTACCCATCCGCCAACTCACTCCCCATCATCAAACGCCCCTGCCCCGGCACCCACCCTACCGCCGCCACCAACATTAATCCCCGCCCCCGCAGCTCCTGCCGCAGCCGCCATCCCAGCAGCACCATGCCTATCAACCTCCCCAATCGCCGAATACCAGACGACGCAGAACACAAGGATATGTAGCGCAAGACAGTACCCGGCAAACAAATTCCTGCTCAGCCGGTTCGCCAACACAACCCTTGTCAACGAGTAAATCATCCTCTCGAGCACACCCATGCGATGAAATGCCCTGGCCGTCTCGCGTCCGCGAAAGGCCTCGAATGGGGATATATTCGACTCGTATGCTTGTCTGTACCTGTCTATCGGATTTCCCGACGAAGAGGCGTTGGACGGGTGGAGGGTGGAGGACGGGTTTATGTTTGCGCCGAAGCCGGAGCTGGCCGCGGTGTTGGCGGTGCTTAGTGCTGGGGGTTGGCGGTATGTTTGGATGTAGCGAGTCTTCTCGTAGAGTTGTAGATTGTCTTTTTGCAGTGAGGCGACTTCCTGTCGGAGATTGGAGACTGTAGCGTGCACACGCGAGAGCTCGTCTTCTAGTTGGGTGTTTTTAGCCTTGAAGCGGTCGCGCTGCGCTGTGACCATGGGGAGGATGCCGGCATTTTGGGTTTCACCAGCGCGGAGGGATTCGAGTGATAGTTGGGTAGAGGAGGACGCATGGGGGACCGCGCCGGAGATTATAGAAGAAGCCGGGGAAACCCGGGTGCGACCGGTGTGGGAACTATGAGCGATGGATTGGGTGGGGTACCGGGAGACGTAGGTACCCGCTACGGACATGGCAGAGGAGTGCTGGGTTTCTTGTTGGAATTTCAGCAGGTCGTCTTCAAGCTTTTGGTTGAGAGCTCTAGAGGAAGACAGCTCCGAAGTGGTCGAATCAAGAGTCTGTTGGAGGTTACGGAGCTGCTGCGAGAGCTCATCGTGGGAGACTCGGAGGAGAGTCAGGTCACTTCCGAGTTTCTTATTCCGAGCCAGAAGGAGCTGCTCCAGGGTTTCTTTCTTATCACCCTTGACTTTATCACCGTTCGTAGCGCCGCCATTATCTGCTGTCCCCGTCCTTGAAAAATCCAGCATCTCATCCTCTTCCTCTCCATCGTCTCCAGTCGAGAATTCAATAGACTACGTCGTATGAGCTAAAGTCCCAATCCGGGGGTGTCTGAAAAACATAGGACAAACCTTCAAAATCTCCAATTCTCTCCGCACCTCTTCATAATCTCCCCATTTGTTCACCTTCTCCTTGAGTGTGTCCTTATCCCTCTTGAGCGCTTCAACTGAGCGCTCCAGGGCCCTAATCTTCCGTTCCCACTCTCTCTTTAGACCCTCGCTACTAGAACGGACATTCTCCACCTTCTTAAGCAAATCCGAGTTCTGCTCTTGGAGGCGTGCGATGATAGGATCCTCCTCATCCTCCTCCTTCTCCTCCACTTTGTCCGTAATCCCGTCTTTTGCACTGGCTAGTTCAGCCCTCAACTGCTCATTCCTAGCCTCCACCTCTGCCAACCGTAGTGTAGTCCTCTCAAGATCACTAGAGACAAGCTCCAGCTCCGCTGTGCGCTCCTTGACAAGCATGTCCTCTTCGCCGCCGGCGCCCCTCCCACCAGAACCTCCCATGCGCTGCGCAACCTCATAGCTCGCCTTGATCTCCTTAAGCACACTCTCCTGGTGCTGCAGCTTGTCCATAAGCGCCTTCTCCTTCCCCTCCCAATTCCTCGTCTTCTCATCGAGAACTCCCCTCCAGACCTCTTCGGTCTTCTTGACCTCCTCATCCCGTTCCTTCTCTCTCTTCTCAAGTTCCTTATTCTTCGCATGGATCGAAGCTTCCAGATTAGACACCTGCCCGGACAACCGAGCGACCGTAGCGTTCAAAGAGGAATTCTCGCGGTTGAGGGATTGCATGTCGGACAGGGAGAGTAGCGAATCGATAGTGGCTTCGAGAAGCGGGTACGGGTCAGGAGCTTCAGAGAGGGAGGAGTAAACCGACAGGAAGGAGTTCTCAGTGGCCTTTTTAGAAGTGCTCAGATGGTCGATGAACATTTGATATGCTAACCCATCCGCAATCATCAGTAAACCGCACTTATCCATCCATCACCGCAAGGAAGAAAAGGGTGCAGCAAAAAGGCAAACATTTCAATAACCCCTTCCACTCCTCCTTTCTAGCCTCCTCATCAAGTTTCCTGTACTCCTTTGTCTTCTGCGCCAGTTCTTTCCGCTGAATAAGTCCATCCTTCTGCGAACTAACAATTTCCGCAGCAGTAGCGTCAAGGTTCTTTTGTAGCGTTGTGAGATCAATATCTACCCTCCTCATCCTCCTCCCATTTCCACATTAGCTTCCCCGCCTCATCTCATCTCATCCAAGAGAGGTGAGAGGAAGAAACAGGAGAGAGAACGAACCTCTCCAAGCGGCAACAGCAGACTGGAAAGCACTCGTCTGTGAAGAAACCTCAGTCCTGCCTCCACCACCAGCAGTATTCTCCCCTCCCCCCCCCTTCTCATCTGACTTTCGCCCTTCGGAAGACATAGTTGTATTCCAGCTCTACCGATGCGTTTGTATTTTTCTTCCCGCTCGGACTTCGGTTTGTTCCTTGACAATCGTCAGGTACTTGACCTATGATCTGTTCTACCCCGTTCCGTCAAATTGAGTCGGTCAGTAAACTAGCGTTGAGGTGATGGGGTCGTCGTGCGTTCGTCAGTAGCTCCGGGTAGGGTAGGGTAAGGTAGGAAGGAAAAAAAAAAAGAAAGGAGGAAAATGCAGGAACCACACAAGAGCTAGAAACAATCAAGACACGCTTCATCTCCATCTCTCCTTCCTTACGCCAAGACTCGCTCGCTCTGCCGATTTCAAGGTCACGTGCCCTTAGCTAAGATTTCTATGTTTAGTTTAACTTTCCTTTTGCGCCTGGGGAATGACCGCATAAAAAAAAAGTCAGTGTCTGGAAAAGAGTTTTATGCACAACTCTTCTCCCGCTTGCCCGCTTGTTCATTTGGTTTATGTATGGATGGTGGGGATGGAGTCCAGACATGTGTTTTTTTGTTGTTGTTGTTTTTTTACTTATCTATCCATCCGTTCATTTATCTATCTATTTGAAACTTGGAGGATATAGCAGCCCACTGTGCAACATCAGTAAGTTATGGTATTGTTGATGTCGTGATATGCGCACGGTATGATATCTCCAAGAGAAGAAAGCATTGAGCCCGGCGTAGCAGATAGACTCCTACCCCACCCACTAAGATCATCCAGATAGCAGGCAGTAAATAGGGTGGATATGGCGCCAGCGCAGCGCAGTGAGATACCGGTATCTACCGTACTGATACTGCGTCCGCTGCCGCCGTCTCCTGCAGAATCTACGAAAATACTCCCTTTCACCTAACCCCAATTCCAATTCAATCTAGTCCAACCTAATACTCGTATCTCCCCCCCCTCCTCCTCCTCTTTCAGGAGGGGGGAGGCCTTTTCCTTCCCGTGCCCCGCTTTATCTCCTTGATATCGTCAATTCCGGTATGGTGAAACCGGGGGGAGGGGGTTATAATGACTTGTTACAGCTTGAGGGAGGGAGGGAGGGAAGGAGGGAGAGGCGAGAGGGGCTGCGCAACGTTGCATTGGCTGCAAGCCGCTGTGAGGATGCGGTATCACAGCTTGGTCTTGTGGTGGGTGGTTTGCCATGTATCGGTGTCTGTACTGTACCGTAGAGTACGCACGGTACTGTACATACACTCTGCAGAGCCGATACTTTGCAGAGTAGATACGGTAGGTCAGTCGGTAAGCGCTGGAGCATACTGATGCACTGTAACTACCCACTCTTGGGAGAACCGACATATATTCGACACAAGGACGGGACGGATATATGACTGATAGGTAGATAGACAGATAACCAACTCAACTCAAGATGTACTCATACAATACATACGGCTGATACGGTACTCACAGTGCTTATGCTAGCCTAATGCGCTGACGTTCGATAAGAGTGTAGTCTGAGCCTGCTTACTGAATAGTACCGTACTGTGACCAAAAAGAAAAGAAGAAAAAAATGTGTGTGTGCGTGTGTATGAGAGAACGAAAAAGCCCAACTCATCAATCCTCTTTTCCCCGGACTAGCTTCCAGTTACCGGTATATGTATAGCACTCCAATCAGAAATATGGTATCTAACCCACAAGTATATATCAAAGCCTCAATTAGAACACTGACCAAAGAAATTGAAAAAAGAATGGCAACTTAATGAGTTCCCTTCCTTCCCTCCTGCAAGTGCCATAATGCCTAGATATAATAGATGGATGGCCCGCCACCGTCAACATCAGAAAGTAGGAACAAAAATGGCAAAACACGACCTTTAATACTACCTGTTGCTGCACATTGCAAGTACGGTACAGTATCAAACCAGCCCAAGCCAGATTCAATCCAATCCACTTGGAGCCAAAACACACCACCGTATATCCTACATTATGATACCCGGAGAGCGCCTCCCCCATCGGGGCTTCCTGCGACCAAGGCCATCATCACCCCAGGCTACAGCACGATTACCATATACGCTAGATCAGGTAATGCGGTGTTATGTAAAATCATCCCTCCGAGTGATCAAAAGGCTCGAAAAAACCGCAATTCAACTTCCATCTCAGCTCGGCGTAAGCACCAGGATGAGGAGGAAGGACATGTGAACTCCTTTCAAGCCTCTCCAGAGCTGCACTACCGTAGTGTATAGTATCAATTGATACCCCCTCTCCCACTACTCCAATTCTGAAGGAGTGTCGAGCACTCTTTCCCAATTCCCCTTGTTAAACCGTCAAATTAGTCTCAATACTTTCCTCCCTCCTTCTCTCCCCGCCCTACCGCACCACCAGTTATGACAGCCCACAGCAGTAGACTCCCAAGGCAGCTTCTACCGCAAGGACGCGGTAGTGGTGAAGACCGTTGCTTTTCTCCTTTGCGGGCTGTGTCAGAGAAGAGGGAGGAGGGAAGAGGGGGGCTCAATTGTATGGCAAAAGCAACTCACCTCGCTTGTCATTTAGCCGGTGGGAGGTGCTATCTGCAAGCCTTCCACTATGGTGGGCTTGGGTTAACGGTGTGCGGTCGTTGACAGACTACCTTATGCACGCTTATATATAATAGCCACAAGGCAACCACCACTGAACAAACACTAAACAACGCAAAAAGGGAAAAAAGGAGGAAAGAGAGAGGAAGAGTGGAGTGGAGTCAGAGTAAGATAAAATAAAATAAAAGCACTTGTGACAAAAAAACAATCTATAGTAGAAAAGCTTATGTTATGATACGTAGAGTCTTTTTTTTTCCTTTCTTCTTTTACGAAGTATCATAAGTAGCCTCATTCCATTCCCCCTACTCCCCACCCTACCCCACCATCAATCAAGCCGCAGTCGACAGACCACATCCTTAACCCCAGCAAAGAATGGCCGGCCCATAAACGCCACCGCGGGGATCCGTAGCTTTCGCCATGAGAGGCCAGTGCGCTTTTGGAAATCAGATTCCGCGTCGACAAACGACAGAAGCTCGGAGAAACAACAGTATGATACTTTCTTAATTCACTGACAGCTAGCAATGGCGACACAATAGACTTTGTGGTACGGTACTTGCAACCTTCGGGCAACCACAGACAAATCGGGCGCGGGGGTCCAATGTCGTCATATCCTGCTGCGGCATCTCCCCTCTTTTGCATATTACCTTTATCTCCCTTCGCCGATGGAAGGGCTATTAATTTTGCAGAGTGTTTCGATATACCGAAAACTATGGAGGAGTCTGCATGAGATGGGCGTTACTAGTGAAAAAAACATGGGCAAGCCGCTTGGAATCTAGGATTTAAGATATCGCATTTCCAAAAAGTAACAGCAGATGCCTGTGATGCCAGGACGCCATCAACTCATTGCAAGAGCCACCTACGAGTGATCGTGCATGAAGTATTTTCTTTAAAACCGTATGTAAAGGATGCATCACCACTCCCCGATCACATATGTGAGAGGTCCCATTTGAAACAACGAACCCTGAGAAAGAATTAAAGTGCTGCATACAGGCGTAACGGCTATATTCCACCTAATAACGAACGCCCCGTGCTGGCTATGAGCAGGCCCTGAAAAAGACTTATAGATTCGGCGCTCAACTCTCCTTGAGAGCCAATTCCAACTTCTCCAGCAAAATGGATGCTAAGCCGAAGAAAACGTCTAAGTATGCGGCCAATACAAAGTAGGGGAGAGCCATGAAAACTAACCATGGTGTTTTTGAAAGACAAGCATAGGTCTTAGTCTCACAGCGGTCTCTCCAGAACCACCGATATTGATCCCGAAAGTCTTCATCCTTTTCAAGAAAGCGTCCCTCTCAGGCGTATCGAATGCAATGAAGGTTCCACGATTCTTTCCACGAAGATTTTGGACCTTTTCTGGGAACTTGGAAGAAAGCTTCTCAAGTTCTCTGTAGAGGTAATCTCCAGTCTCGGCCTAAGGTGTCGATTGAAGGTATTTAACCAATGGCCGTCCACCGCGGAGGATACAAAGGAAAAAACTAACCGTATTTTTAACCAAGTCATGCTTCACAATTTCTTGAATAATGGCGCGGAAGAGGATCGCTCTAGCAGGATCTCCCATCCAGGTGTTGAACTGACGATATGGCAAATTCGGTCTCAGCAAAGGGTTGCCAAAATAGTAACCTGCAGTCTGAGCCTTCTTGGAGAAAGTAACCATATCCGGTGGTGATTCGAGATTCCAGTGTTCATGAGCCCAGAATTTGCCTGTCGCTCCAACACCAGTCTGAACTTCATCAACAATCAACAGAATACCCTCTCTCTGCGTCAATTTCCTCAACCCCTGGAAAAAGGCCGGAGACGCATGATTGTCACCACCCTCAGATTGGATAGGCTCAACGACAACAGCGGCAATTGGGCAATACCAGGAATCGATTATATCTTCAACCTCCGCTAGACATCTCTCTTCCTCCATTTTGTTTGCTTGGATATTTTCCTCCAACGGGTATTCCAACCGAGGGAACGAAGCTTGGGGCCAATTGAAAGAAGGGATGTCGAGCTTATGAACTGGTTTGCTCCTGGTAGTACTTAAACTTCCAAACAATCGACCATGGAAAGCTTTCTTGAAGCTCATAATTGCCAACTCAGGAGACCCGGGAGCTTGGTTTTTCATGACACTCTCAATCTCTTGAGGAGTGAAACTCACACCTTCGCCACGTTCTATACGGCGTCTGTAGATGAATGCAGCCTTGTATGAGGTTTCAATTGCATCAGATCCAGCCATGGCAGTAAATACCTGGTCCAAACCCTTTGGTGCAACCGCAAGTATCCCAGTCTTCAGGAGGGAGGCCCAATATCCAGGAGGAAAGTTACCAAGAGCAGGCCTATTGACCAGAGTATTAACGGCCTCTTTGGAAGACATAGTTGCAATAAGGTGAGGATTATTGTAACCAACCGGGATTGAAGCAATCTGAGAATACCTAAACCAATTAGGATTTCACCAGTTAGCTAGGTTAATTAAGAAAAGCTAGGCGAGTTTGAATTCAATGCAATGCATAACTAACACGTCTAGTAGTATCTATTTGACATTAAGGTTTCCCGTTAGTAAATATCGTTGAATTTTATACCGTATCAGTGTCCTCAGAGATCCGCAAGCTCACGTTGCCATCCATGTCAGCGAGATAATTCCCAACACTCTTCTCATAATCACATATCACGTTCAAGCTCCTAGTGTCGAACACAGAATCCAATTCCTCAATCGCTTTCTTGGAAACAGGCCCAGGGATTGATGTCATCACCGAAGGCTGACTCGGTTCATTGTTGAAATAGGGGGTAGCCGTGGCGTACGCATTTCGGCTCTTTGGAAGGGCGAGGCGAGTAGCACGGATCCCAAGACGGGAGGAATGACGGAGAACGGAAGCCATGATTGCTTGGAGTATTTCTGCGGTACCAATGAAAAAAATGAATCAAAGGAACCGGGTTGGGGAAGGTAGTTGAATTCCAAACTCAAATGGGGATTCCGTGTTCTGGGGTGGAGAGATGAAGGGGTATTGGATACTCAAATCATTGGCGATGTCTGCGGATCGACGTTTGGTGGGGTACCGTGAGTGCCCGCATGTTATCGGTTATCGTAGGCAAGGGGTCCTTGTACTGGTACTTTTTTTTTTCCGTCGGTGGCGTACCATGCACCGGTTGAGTTCACCGGTATGATTCAGCCATTTCCAGCCTCCCAAGGTGCAGCAAAACCTCAGGCCAGGCCGCATCGATTCCCGTCCTACCGGTGCTGTGCCGGACAATGCAAATCAGCCCCAACCAAAACCAAAACCAACCCCAAATATGGCCAACTTCAAACTCCCCTAACGCAACAACCACAACCCCTAAGCTCAAAAACTTTCGCAAGAGCATTTGGCTTGCTTGCCCGTTCAAAGTTTTAGGCCATAAAGTCCAAGCTATCATAACTGTACCAAGAGTCCTTGGGAGCACTATACCCAATAAAGCATTAAATCAGTCAGGCTTGGCCCCATAAAATCAATCTAACCCAAAGAGGAAAGTGATTGCCTGCTTAATAAGCGTCCGTGAATTTGCACTATTTGCACCATAGGAGCAGACATCTGTTGCGACGGGATAACTTTGTGACAGATTCGCGGGCAGCGTGGCCATTAAAAGAAAAGAAAGGAGATAAAGTCCCCGGCTTAGCCCGCTGCAATGCACAAAGTCGCCGTTTTCCGCCCAAATTCAATCTTTCCCAAACCCGAATCCCTTTAACCACAGAGCATAACAAAATGCCATATCCACATAGCAGCTTAAAAACTCGTAAAATTCAGAAAAACGACACTTTATGGCGCGCCGAGCGGGCCTGAAGCTTGCAACAATAAAAACAAAAGAGAATCCCTTTGATTCTTAGCAGAATGTTTAGTGTATTAGAAACCCCGAACTGGAAAACTAGTGGTATTCTTTTCACCATTGTAGATATTTATCTCTCTAATCTCATCTCGGGATGCCGACTTTAAAGTACCGATAGCACCCAAAAAGTGCTCGATGGCCGCACTGACTTACGGAGAGAGTTGACTCAAGCCTGTCAATAAATATCCGCCAATTATAAGATGAGGCTCAAAGTGAATATGGATCATTGAACCAGGGTTGAGGATGAAATGCGGGAAAACAACTCCTGCTGATTCAGCCATTAAACCAGGGATCTTTCCGTGGGGTGGGTGCATCTCTTTGTTGTGCGCCAGCACTTTATCGCATCAGAATACCAAACTCAGACAGCCTGGGAATGTGTGGGGGTGAGCTTTTGAAAGCACATTCAGCAACTCAGCAAATATTGTAGCAGCAGCCCTCTATCTTGTCCTCTCATCTGTTTCATCTCGCTACGAAGGTTACGGGAGAGCCAGAGGATCCACGACTACCGTGTTGCACGACAAGCTTCAGGAGTCGAGAGAGCGATAGTAAGAATATCCTTTGTACATATACCGTGCTTATAATATATGTAGAATCATACAGGATCTATGCGTATGCGCATGCGCTATCGTGTGAGTGCGGTACGCCCGGTATAATGCCGTTCATCACTTTTACCCAATGCTCTTTTCTACGCTTTGCGCTTCTTCAAAGGGCTCTCTTCTCCCACTCCCATTTTCCAATCTCCATCCCTCCCTTGTGCAATCACACTGTCCCCGTTTAAATCTTTTGTTGGCAATCCTATCCCATCTGCTAGTCCTCTCTTGTTTCCAACCCGACATGTTGTGCACTGACAGGACTCTGATACCCTAGGATATGTATCATTCGAGTGTCTGGGGAGCAACGAGCACCTGCTCGCCAATCCGTAGAGTGCCCGGAAGTAGAGGTGCCTAAATCCTCGAATTTGGGCTTAAAACACCGCCGGCTCTTGGCATTTTTATGTTCGGACACTTTACGAATTGACGAATACCGGCCATATGATCCTCATTCATATCACAACCTCGTTAGGTCGCTATTATAGTTCTATTTCCGGATGCACCATAACCACCGCTCTCCCTCCTGCTCCCTGGCATCTGTGTTAATGGCCATTAGATGGGTTCTATCATAAGGTGACTCGGTAACTTATCAATCGCGAGTTTTGTTTTTTGAATTGGCAAGGGTGTTGTGCCTCCTCTGCTTCCTCAATCAGTACAAGTACCATCCGGTACTATACTTGCAGGCTTATCTGAGAGCGTCTGGCATACTGGGGCCCTCCTCGTCGCCCAAACTTGACTCCGTTCCATAAAAAGAAACCAGGGGCAAAAGAGCCTGTATGGGCCCAACGACCATAGATCAAACCCGTACCTTTGGTTGCCGAATGTTTGAGGAGTTTTCCACCACACAGTCGTGCCCGCTGAATGTGGGGAGATGTGAACAGGCACACATTCCATTTTTTTTCCCCCTCTCGCAGGAGGTCTATACACAAAATCCGCAACAAACGGCATGTCTGTAGTGTTCCGTAGTCGAATTATTCCCCACCTACAGTAGGCGGTGTTCAGTTTATCCGCACACAATAAAATATGGGAGTTGCGCCAACGGAAAGTATCAATCCTATGCGACTTTCAGGGAAAAAAAAAAGTAGAATCATCTTCGGTGAATGCAAGGGAGGAGTAGAGAAAGAAAGTTGGGAGGGAGTGAGGAGTGATAGAATGGGAGTCTCACAAGTACGGGGGAAGTATGTAGTTTACTGGGTTTGGCTGTTTCTCTCTCTTGGTGCTGGCAAACGCTGCAGCGAGAGCTCTGCTACATGCCATAAATCAGTATATCCTTCCTTTCTTATTTTTCCTTTTTTTCCTCATTTCTTTTTTCCTTGTCTCGCCTTTTATTTTTATTGGTACCGCGCTGCCATACAATATCGTACTCCTTCCATATTCCTTTTTTGCAGGCCACCCCATCTATCTTTGCCCCTAGTACGGCAAAGCCAGAATCCATCCACACACACACTCCCCAGACCCACCACCCTCGTCCACGCTCCCAACACCACCTCTGCCTTACAATAATACCACCACCGCCTTCAGCACAACTCCACCTCAGACAGCGATACAGCCAGTGCAACTCCCGTGCTACGTACTATTTTGCTTCCAGATCTCTCCTCTTATTCTCTCCACTTCCTCTGGACACAAACCTTTCTCCACTGAAACTCTTGATCAACTGAAACTTTTGACTTCGTCGTCATATCACCCTTATCCATCCATCTTCCATTTCTGCCGCAACCCCTTCGTCTAGAACCTGTCTATCCTTTCACTTCACCTAGGAGAAGAAGCGACAGCCCCTCGTTGTCATAGCTCTTTGCTTGCTCTTAACCCTAAGAACTCTTCTCGACCCGCTCGTCGTCTTCTATCGTGTTCTTACAATAAACGTCTCTCATCAACGTTCCGCAACAGCCCTATTCTATTTTTTGCCCTCGACCGCCCACCTGGCAAACACCTTACCGACACCCATCTGAATCATATTTCTCCACCCTCCGTTCCGTCCTACACCTTTATTCTCAGGGCCTTGCCTTTTTCATCACAACCGGTTTCTTATCAGCCGGATCAGAGGGAAGTTTGAGAAGAGAGGGGAAAAAAAAAAAAGAACCCGCTCCTAGCAATCAGAAAAAAAGCCGAGTAGATTTTTCTTGATCTTCCGTTGTTCTCCTTCTCTCGACTCTCAAACATCTTTCGCCGTTATTTCTACCCCCCTGTGTACTGAAAAGGTTTTTTCTTTTGTTCTTTTGTTGTGAGCAGTTGCTGCATCGAAGCGCAAAATCCGGATCGCGCTTAAGGATCAAAGAATATTTTACTTTGATTGTATAAAATATTTCTTACTTTCCGGTAAATATTCCTTCATTGCACTTTCATCTCCTAGGTCAGAAAGAAGGGAGCCCTTCGTGCGGAGGTAAGCTAACTAAACGCGTGCTTAGGTCGACACATCTGACAGCCTTAGTCTCTGTTCGCCGTCCCTCCAGACCTCTCTTTCCTCCCTCTCCTTTTCTCTTTCTCTTCCTTTTCTTTACCACCCCCCCCCCTCTACTCTTTACAACGCTATGGCGGACCAAACAGAAGTCGATTTGGACTCTATTATCGATAGACTGCTGGAAGTTCGTGGCAGTCGTCCTGGAAAACAGGTTCAATTGTTGGAAGCCGAAATTCGCTATTTATGTACTAAGGCCAGAGAAATATTCATATCGCAGCCAATCCTGCTGGAGTTAGAGGCTCCAATCAAGGTATGATATCATTAATGCCCGAGCCTATGCACATGTTTCTTGGGCGATCGAAGGTCCCAATGCGTACTAATGAGTTCTTCAATTAGATTTGCGGAGATATTCATGGACAATACTACGATCTTCTTCGACTTTTCGAATACGGTGGATTCCCTCCAGAGGCAAATTATCTGTTTCTTGGCGATTACGTCGATCGAGGAAAACAATCCCTCGAAACTATCTGCCTCCTTCTGGCATATAAAATTAAGTACCCGGAAAACTTCTTCATCCTTCGCGGCAACCACGAGTGTGCCTCTATAAACCGTATCTACGGCTTCTATGATGAGTGTAAAAGGAGATATAACATCAAGCTATGGAAAACCTTTACGGATTGTTTCAACTGTCTGCCGATTGCTGCTATCATCGACGAAAAGATTTTCACCATGCATGGTGGTCTCTCCCCTGATCTCAACTCCATGGAGCAAATTCGCAGGGTCATGAGACCTACTGATGTAACCAGCCCCTTCCCCACCGTCAATTCATTATTGTCGAAAAATCGACTCATGTTCTCTCTCTCTTAGATCCCCGATTGTGGTTTACTCTGCGATCTCCTTTGGTCCGACCCGGATAAGGATATCACTGGCTGGAGTGAAAATGACCGTGGTGTCTCTTTCACATTCGGCCCTGATGTTGTCTCGAGATTTTTGCAGAAGCATGACATGGACCTCATATGTCGTGCTCACCAAGTCGTTGAAGACGGTTACGAATTCTTCTCCAAGAGACAGCTCGTCACCTTGTTCTCCGCGCCCAATTACTGTGGTGAATTTGATAACGCTGGTGCAATGATGAGTGTTGATGAGAGCTTGTTGTGCTCGTTCCAGGTACGTGGGAGATTTATCCATGTTTAACTTTAGATGATCTTTTTTTCTGTGTCTGTAGTTTTGTATATGGGGCTGACGACTGCCCTTGTAGATCTTGAAGCCTGCTGAGAAGAAGCAGAAGTACGTTTACGGTGGAATGGGGGCGGGTAGACCTGTTACTCCTCCTAGAAAGCAGAAGAAGAAGTGATCGTGGGTTTGATATCCTTATAAGAAAATTGATACCAGCCTTTAAAAAGTTGGTATCAATTTGAAAATGGTGGGGAGCGAGGAAGGCGGCTGAACGGGGTCCGGTGCGTTTTGCTAGAGGTTTTAATTGAGGCAGTTCTCTTGCTTGAGGAAAACAAATTAAGGGGGAGGCAGAAGTGATGGGGGTTCAAATGGGTATTGTTGGATCTGCATATCTTTGATCCTAACGGGAATCCCTATTCTATGAGATGCTTTTTGTGCTTTGTGTTTGAGAAATGAAATGGAATATCGGTGGATAATGGTTCCTTGCGGCAACAAATTTGGGAAATTTCAACCGAGGCCATAGAGGTGTGAAGGGGGAAAAAATTCAGTGAGATGAGACCGGCTGGCACCCGGGTTCGCAAAAAGCATCTTATATATGTTCCTGCGGCCATGGGGAACCTTTGTATCGATACTGGTGTCACATTTAAACCAAAACCTGGGGAATAGGACCCAACAACATGGGACTCGATTCTTTTTTTTCTTTTCTTTTTTCCTTATCACTTGTCCTATCATTTTTGTCCTCAAGGTGTTCGAGAAGGCGGGAGCGCGCGGGGAGGCATTCTTATGTTTTTTTCTTCCTTTTTTTAACCTGGTCTACCCCCTACTCGCCCATGTCGTTTTACGGATTTGTTAACGACCTCCCATGAAACAAATTTCCTGACGATATTATCGCCTGCCCTGCTCGTACAGTCTATTTATATGCCTGGTATTCTTTGTAGTGTCGCTATGCTAACCTTGGTAGATCATGGATGTTTTGTTCTGCAAATTACCATATTCGCTGTGTGCTGCCTGAAACATATCTCCCGTTTACCATTTCATTTTCTCCTTCTTCCTTTCTATGATAGTTTCTAGCCTCCCTTCGTGATTTAGTGGCTTGCGGTAACCCATTTTGCTCTTATGGACGAATTCATGTTTGTGAAAGACGGCGTGAGGAGGTTTTATTTATATATCGGCATTTGCCTCTGTGTCCTCGTTCCATTTCAGGTTGTGGCTAAATCCACTCGGCTCAGCCTTGCTGCTATGATTTGTTTTTTGCTATGCTATCTGTTTGTCATCAACTCTCTGCCTCTCTCATTTTTTCCTTTTTTTCTTTCAAGCACTTCCTTTCTGGGACTACCCTTTAGTACAGTATATTCACCACTGGATCATTTTTCACACTTTCGTCCCAAATTTCCATCCACTCATTCATTCCCTAGACCGCACAAATCCATCCATCCAATCCATCCATCCGGTCCACCAAATACGATCCAGAAACCAACTAGGCATTGGCGTAATCAACCTAAAACTCCTTCCTTCCCGTGATCTACATTGTGTGGGGTAGAGCCTCCTGGTGCTCTAACTATCGTTGGACCCTTGAATTGGGTGGAGGGAGGAGCCGGGGGGCTTATCACATAATACTGCGGTGATGTCGCTCGCGCTCTCTCTCTCGCTCATATTGCCTTTGCCCCTCCCCCGTTTACTCTTCTCTACTTGAGCTGGCGTACCTCGGGATTGTACTGCTGTTGAGGGCACGTATGCCGGTGTCGGCGGTGGCTCTTGTATTTATTTACGAATGAAATATTGGAACTCTACTAATTGGTTTGCACATGTCATTTGTGTGCGGAGGTAATTATTGCGTATGTGGTGGATAGAGATGCAATTGCAAGCAGGAGGGTGAGAGGGAGGGATATATTGCCTACGGGCTGTACTGTACCGTACTCACTCACTACATGCATGCCTTTTTGCTTTCGCTGGCTAGCGTGGTTTCCTGTGGTATGGGATTGCTGGATTGCTGGATTACTGGACGGATGGGTGAATCGGTGAATGGATGAATGGGTGGGTGAGTGGATTGGATGGGTAGATGGGCTGGGTGTGGCGGTTATGTGTTTTGTTTGGCTGCCCTGCCCGCGGTGTGTGCTCTGTTATTGTGGGCACACGACACGACATGACATGACATGATTGATTGATTGATTGATTGATTGAATTTATGGTGGCTATGGGAATGGTTTGGCTTTTGGTGGGTATTGCTGCTTTTATGAGCGCTGGTAGTCTGTATTTCTTCCACCTTTGCTTCCTCATTTTCTTTTTCACTTCTCTAGTTTGAGGGGTCGAGGTGAGGTGAGGTGAGGTGATGGAGAAGGAGAGGGAGGAGGAGAGGGAGGAGGAGAGGGAGGAGGAGGAGGGAGGAAAAACGATCATAAGTTGGGTTGAGAGATGAGCGATATTACGATATTCTCTTGTCTTGACTTGTGTGTGTGCTGTGCTGTGCTCCGACTCCGCTGTTGTGTAAAGTTGCTTTAGAGTTCTGTAGGTTAGTGGATAGTAAGGTGGCGCGGAGTGAGAATTCTATTCGTGATAAAATTAATGTCTTTCTTTTCTTTTGGGCGCTGCACTGTTGGAATGCTCACAAGCATGATCTGTGATATAAAGTTAGTAGGTGGTACCATGGTGCAATGTAGCACTTAGCGGCAGCAACCTCACTTTATATCTAACTGGAAGTTACTTCCATTCTCACCTCTGCAAGGTAGCTCCAGGGTGATCACGTTCCCAAACAGTACACATCATACATCAGAATCTATCCTCTTCCCTAGCCCTTCTTTTTTTTTATTCCTCACCCTTCTCTCTAATTTCCCCGTCCTAGCCATTCGCTCCTACCATTTTCGACCCGGGCAACTCCAGGCTGGAAGAAAGTTGAACAGACGGAGCAGGGGGTTCCCGCCCCTGCAAGTGCACTGGTTTACCCAAACACTATGAATAGTTCCTTGGGATCACAAGGGAGAATAGCTTTGCTGTGATCCCTATCATACTCACTATCATGAACGGGTGACTAGTGTTTGGATGTTCTAGAAGGATATCTGAAACCTTCCCCTCTCCTCCCACTCTCACACTTCTTTTTTCTTTTTTCTTAGCCAACCCCTCTAACACTCCCCGCTCATTCTGCCCTCTCGAAAGGTTACCGTAGGTAAGCCCCGGTTCTCCGCGGGCCTTTAAAAAATTTATGTCACTCTACTTGTAGAGTCGTGGTGCTCCTCTTTTCCTTCGTACTCGAGTACGCCCTTAGTCACCCCACTTTCTTTCCAAACCACACCGCAGTAAGTTAGCCGCGGAGTTTTCATCAGGCCTAACTTACGGTACAATAACGCAATCTTGTAGACCTACCTTATCGTACCGGCCCGACCTCCGTTCCCTCAAAACATCTTAAACCGGCAGGAGATCGGCATAGCTGGAAACAGGGTCGGAAAATTAAAAACCAACACAGCACCGACTATCAAGCCGCTGATCCCTTCCTTAAAAGCTAAAGAGAAGAACAATCCTAAACTCGATATTATCATTTTTTTCCTTTTCGCTACCGTATTTCATTTTCTTGATCGAGCTCTCGTGATACATGCTCCCTGGCTTCCCCGCACTTTTTTTAAACAACGCACGGACCAGGGTTTATGAAAGAGCCTCAATGTCTTTTCCTCCCCACCCCCTTGGTCACGCTCGCTCGCTGCCCGCCCTTAGCTTGTCCCCCCCCTCCATATATTATTATTAAATTTTGGCCACTTAACGGCATGATGATTGGGGCGTATGTATGCGCACACAGCCTCCACCGAACAACCCCGAGCCTGATATCAAATGGAAGACTAGGAGTAGTCTAACACGAAGCCATTCCTGGCGGGGCTTCGGCTTTCTCATGATTGGTCCCGCATAATCCCCATGCCCGCGCCAAGCCTTATCGAGTGAGCATTTATGATGCTGATATAATCCTCCCAAAACAAGGTTTGTGCTTGTGCCTGTGCCTGTGCTTGTGCTTGTGTGGCGGAGGTAGAGACCGAAAAGCACCCGGGCGGGCGAGGCGAGTTGAGGCGAAGTGAGGCCCCTTGGATCTACAATAACGCACACATCCTTGTTTAAGTTCTAGCCTCACTGATCTGGGACAGCACGCGCAGCAGCTGCTACAGATGCTCGAATGCTCGTAATTGAACTACCTTTGTGAACACGACCGATATTGCATGACACCAAGATCTGAATGAAAAAAACTGAATTTTGGCGGTATGCAATAGCAGCCGTTTTCACAAACGTTGTTCAACTACGAGTAGATTTGCATCCCACCTGGCAGTGTCGTTTTGGTAGAGGTACTCGTGAGTTAGATGTGGGAATTGGCTTCTGGGTTGTAAATCACCACCCTATCCGAACGCTCTACTGCATGCCTCCCTGCATCTCATTAATCGAGTCTCATAGTATTTGAGTGTTTTTGTTTTATTTTTACCACCTTCCAGACAGGCCGACACGCTGAGAGTTGGGACCACGATCACGAGGTAACCCCAAAGATTAAAACGAAAAGGGCCTAGACCAACCTATCGATTTCTGCGCAACGATATCTCTTACCATCTCTCTAGGATGGTAGTGATCACCCCAACACTAGCATATTGGTCTGGAAGGAAAAGAAAGAAAGAAAGCCCTGGAGAGCGTGTGATTATCGAAATATAAGCCCTGGCCGCGCACATGTTTCCGGATGAATTCACACTACCGAATTGGGGGGGAAGGGGGCACGTGAGGGATGTGCTACCACGGGGGTTTTCAGCGTTGCTGCCATGGTCTTTACATTGGGGGAGATGAATTTACGGCACAAAAAAGGTATAGTGAAATAGTGAAATGTCGGGGGGGTTTTTAGTCGATCAGGTGGGCGATGGTGGGGGTATGATTCACCTACGGTCACTCGATAACTAATAAATAGTTCGAATTCTTTGAGATCTAAAGGCGTGGGGGGTTCGCCTCTCGATCCAGAGAGGCAGGGTACCGGTACTGCATGGCTGGGTTGTTGGTCGTCTGGATGGAGGGTGCCGACCGAGATATGGTGTGCCCCGTCCCATCTGTCTATCCGTCCGTCCATCTGTCTATCCGTCCGTCCATCCGTCCATCATCCGTCCATCATCCGTCCGCGTTACACCCGACGACTCTTTTGATAACCGTAGCTGACTGCTGAGAGGGGATAAGACTCAGGCGGGACGTTACCCTTCCTACCTTCTACAAGTAACTCGCCTTGCTCCGTGTATTGCCAGCTAGCCTAGATTTTGCATCTCACGCCACCCAACGGTAAACATTGTCGCCCCACAAGGCAACTGGATTTCCTCTGACGAGTGGCATACTTGTACCTCCACATGCACGACTACCATACCGGGTACCGGTATCCTAGTGGGGCTCTTTACACCCAGGGGTTGTTGCACCGGCTACCTCACATTGCCATGGGTGCTTTTCAGGTTAGGAAGTTGAGGAAAAAAAGATTCCCGTTTTCTTCTTTGTTTGATTTTCTTTAGTCATAGGGGGAGGAGGGGTCGGTTTAGCTTCTGGGCAACTTGTGCTGCGCTATAACAATAATAACTCGGCCCACACATAGCTCCGACCTTTTGCTTGGGTCTTATGGGAACAGTACGGTAGTCCCCTCGTGCGGGCACGTACCGTTGTCCTCTTAGTTACTTTCCCAACACACTGGGCACATCTGCATGTATTAGTATTGATATCTGAGTTTTGTACTCTACAGTCCTGTATGAAGGGAGTGCCGGAGGGAAGTTGGCATTGTAATACGGTAACTAATTGCTTTAGAAAATAGTACGTGACAATTCCACGTTGATCGGGATCGGGATCGATCGGATTACTTATACTCGAGTACTCGTAGCATACCCACCGGAGTCGGAAAGAGGCGAAGAGAAAAAACAAAATAACAACCTTTTGCTGTGTTGGTCGTCAGCTGGTGTGATTCCCTTTAATTATCGTATGTCGCTTGGTATATAAGTTAGTGAGCAGGCTGTAACATTTCCTCCCTCCCTCCCTGTTCTCTTTTCCTATGGTAGGAGTTTTAAATGTTTGCGTGATGGTGAAGGTGAATGGCTTTTCCGAATGTATTGGTATTTGTTGGGGATTGGAGGGATTTAAGGTTTTCATCACTAAGCCGAAGTTTTTTTTTTTGCTTTTCCTTCCTAGAAGTTGTTTCATCTTCTCCCCACCGTCAACTTGAGTCAGATGCGATGTATCAAAAATTTTAGAGATCCAACTTTTTGTGGCTTAAATTACCGGTAACCGTGCCAAGGTTCCTGCCGATTATGTAACTGCGCGCATTTCCAAAATCTTGCAGCACGTCTACGACGTGCCCGACAGCTGAACATCAGATACAGCTCAACGTCACATTTCATAAAAC
>Ga0307507_10002641_pt1 | contig 36975 bp, 44 predicted proteins | sample 7_EM_MG_FD_207223 | JGI IMG/M metagenome (GOLD analysis project Ga0307507, IMG submission 207223) | Populus trichocarpa ectomycorrhiza microbial communities from riparian zone in the Pacific Northwest, United States - 7_EM | ecosystem: Host-associated > Plants > Roots > Unclassified | place...
GAATTCAAAAATTACTATGATTGAAATGGGAATTGAACTCATGCATATTTTTTAAATTTGTGGCTGAATGCCAAGGCGTCCCCCGTTACAAACTCTTTGGTGTACAGTATAGTCGTCTGGAACCATATTAGCAGTGGCTGATAGAATGGGAATGACTTGTTGACTTTTTCTTCCCGTCATTTCCGGGGAAAGGGTCCCTCTGCCACAGTCATCCCGCCAGTCACTTTGTAGACAGGGAATTAATATAGTAATTTCACATTTTCTGGGGTTTCACAGGCGAAGGGCACCCGAGAGCATGACGTATATGCCCCGGTCATTGGAAACTAGTCAAAATACCACTTTCCATTACAAAAGGTCGTTTTTGACTTGTTTGCTGCACAATCCCTACATCTCATTAGAACCTTTGGAAGACTAGTATGCCGTTCGTCGACCACTTGCCCTACTCGGGGGGTGTTTGAAAATCGGAAAACTATTTCTGCTGATCCCATACAATTCTCTATAGAGACAAGGATTATGTTTTCCAGTTTTTAATAGTCCCCCGAGTACTTGGTGCTTTCCAAACACTCGCCTACCGTCTAGAAAGAAAGAAAGAAGTAACTTTTGTATTCCAATCTAATCAAACTATTGCACTGTCAGTGGCCATCTAACACAAACAGAGAGGAAACCTACTGGGGTCAAAAAGGCCTCGGCGACGAAACGGGCTCTCGCATTCAACTACCCGGGAGTCAGCGTGTAGCCAGTGAGCAGTTAACAAGGACCATTACAAATAATTTCATTTCCGATATCTCCTTATCAACCTCCTCCATGAAATGGATAATAAAATCCACTAGCTTATGCTTTAGCATATCCTCCGTATGGAAATTGGTGATCAAGAACGAGATATCATATCCCTGCAATTATTTTAGCCTAGATCCTCGCGCGGGGGTTCATAAACCCACCTTCACAGCTTTCCTCCTCAAAATGAAGAAATTCTCTGCCCTCTGGGTCAAGAACCTGGTAAATTTATGGACCAGGATATGCTCGATCTCGTCCGCTTGTTTGATCTTGATACTCACGCGGATAGAGTTTACACTTGGCTCTATCAATACACGTTCGTTCTCGTTCCGAGATATGGTGAGAGGATTTAGGAGAACCTCGGGGGATTTGGCAGCTTCGATCTCCGGAACGTTGTGACGTTCCGCAGTTTGGCTGGCGAAGTTGCTGAGTGTGATTGCGGCGGTCAGGGACGAGCGAACGCATTTCAGGTATGGGCGGAGAGATTGAGACTAGATGCTGTTAACTATTGGCAAGGGAGACATGTAAGAGAGATTACCATTTGTGGTGTGTTCCCGGCTCGGGGCTAAAGGTTGGTGGGTTGAACAGGGGATCGGGTGATGAAGAATGGTGTAGTTGGTGCCCAATACTCGGGCAAGAGGTGGAATATCAAGCTAAGGTGGAGACGACGTTGCTGGTTCGAACCCTAACCCCATCCCCACCACTCAAGTAACCTGACTGAGACAGCAACGACTCACCAGATGGCACTCGAGGCGGGATTTCTCCTAGGGGGCAGTTACACCCAGCTATCCCGGATCTCGACAGTCCGGACCTCGCTGTTCCACATGAACCTCCGAGAGTTCTAAATCTCCTTATACCAAAACTTGACCTGTTGCCCCGGACCACCCGCTGTACCCGACAGATTCTTTGGGTTTTGGCCGCCTGGGATAGCGGGGTGCGACTGCACAGTACGGTACTCGTACCTGATGGGCACAATGCTAGTGTACTTGTATGATACTAGTACTCGTACACACATGCGTTACTTGTGTCATGTTAATTTGAGGAGCTGTCTTATCTGAGTATCTCTACATTTTTACGTCTAATTGAGGACCCAGTTCCCATTAAAAAATTTTGAATTTTATTGTAATTATTGTAAAATTGTAAACCCCAAAACACAATTGCACAAAGAACCCAAACGCCAAGGACTAAGGAACGCGGCCGCTAGGGGGTATCTTTCTTCTCTTGCTGCCCAGTTTATTCGCCTTGTCCTGCAGCTTCCTCTTCCTCTTCCCGTACTCATTTTTCCCCTCCTCCACTGCCATAACAGCGGCTCGTTTCTTCTCACTGACTTCTTGTAGCATCTCTCTAACAACTCTTCCCTCCAGACTAACACCAGGCTCATCAATGTACTTCTCGAGCTTTCTACCAGTCCTCTTCTCGATTGCCTCGACGAGCAAGATATCATGCTGGGTGATAAAAGTAATAGCCTCGCCACCTCTCCCAGCTCTTGCTGTTCGGCCAACCCTATGCACATAGTCGTCTGGATCTCTTGGGACATCGAAATTGACAACTAGTTCAACCATTGGCACGTCGAGACCACGCGAGGCAACGTCTGTCGCAACCAAAATACGTGCTGCTTCGGCACGAAAACGGCCGAGCGAGTCAATCCGTTCCCTTTGAGGAAGTTCGCTGTGCAGCGGCGTTACACGGTGGGATAACTGTTTAAGTGTGTGGGTTAAGAGGTTTGCAGTATGGGTTCTGTTTGTAAAAATTATTACAGACTTGTTTTCATTAAGGGGAGTCGTTAGGAGAGTGTGGAGGTAGGCCTCGCGAGTGTGGGGGACGAGGAGAAAGTATTTCTGTGAGAGGCTTGGGGGGATGGCTAATCTAGTAGTGCCATTATATGTAAGTCCACCTACATAGAGTCTGTGAGGAGTTTAGAACATACTTATCAGTATCAACCTCGCAAATAAACACTTCCCGTCGGCCATTTGTTCCCTCCATTTCTTTCAGTGCCCTTACCTCGGGCGTTACAGTAGCAGTGAACAGTAGTGTCTGTCTTCCAGAAACCCCACTTTTTGGAACAACACTTAAACATTCCTCTAGATCTTCCGCGAAGGTCTCGCTGAGCATTCTATCCGCCTCATCAAGAACTACCACTCTTGCCCTTCTGAGCCCACAGATTGTGTCCTCCCCAGAAGACCGAATATGATCTGCCAGGCGTCCTGGGGTGGCAATGGCAATGTGTGGGCGGGTGGCTAGTGATAGCGCTTGCTCGTTCATGTCTGTCCCGCCGATTAACAGGCAAACTTTTAGATTTTGCGGCGCTCCGAGAGCTTTGAATTGCTCGGCGATCTGAAGGGCTAGTTCTCTAAAAGTTCTTTTAGGTTCTGTTTCTCGTCGTTAAATATCTCCACTTGAAAGGTTAATACCTAGTCGGGGTCAAGATGAGCGCAAAAACACCAAATGGGTCCTCAGCCCACATTTGTAATATGGGCGCCGCGAATGCAACAGTCTTTCCTGAACCGGTTTGTGATCCTCCGATGCAATCCTTCCCTACATTCTTTTTAGCGATGTTTTCGGGGTGATGTAAAATAGTGTGAGCAAATGCCTTCCAGGATAGGTCCAATGCAAGCAGCTTGGATCGGTGTCGGCTTTCGTATCGCCATTGCACGTAATGAATTGGCAAGCCATCTTTCAATTCCAAGCTCTGTGAAACTCATTGGTTCTGGCATCTTCGGCGTTGGGGGTGTCGAGAGAGATTCCCCCGGTGAAAGAAATGGAATAAAAAAATGCGGCTCTGTGACACGAAACTAGAGTTGAAAAAAGACTTAGTGCCTTGGCATTTAGTTACCCTAGCCCCAGCTCATCAGAGATCTGAGATTCTAATGCGCTTTGTCAGGATTTCTACCCTGATGCTATCGGTATTGTGCAATATCGAACCGGTGGCATCCAGTGGTAACTTCACAAATCTATGTTTCCCATACGCCTCATACCCCGTCCAACAGGTTTCACCTGGTCCACTGAGGCTAAGGTTAGAGTAGCATTCTGGAGTGCATATAAGGGACCAAGTAGAGAAGAGGAGGAGCAGATCAAACAAAAAAGGAAATGGCTCGCAGAGTTCATTCTAGAGTCGATCCCACGAAAGAATTGTGATTTATTCTTCTCGAGAGCTTCAGGACCCGGTGAGAAATCGTCTTTTGGAACTCCCGATCGTGAGACTGATTTTTCCTCCTAAGGTGGGCAGAATGTCAACAAGTATAGATTTAAATCTCGCACGATAAACGGGTTGGTTATTGACTTGGGATAGAGTGAATTCTAAAGTCACCCTTAGACTAGATTTATCTACTAAGGGCGATTTTATTCCACCCTATATTCTCGAGGAAGTTCTAAAGAAGGTGAGGGTGCCTCCCTAAAGGAATTCACCAGAGACTTTCTAATTAAGTTGTGTAAAACAGTCCAAATACAGGACCAAGAATGATGAGATTGTGATTCAGTCGGACTCTTCGAGGAAACAAGCTGAAAATATCGAGGATTGTTATCGCAAGCTGTATACTAGTATCAGGGAGTGTATTCACGTGCCCGGTGAGACGAGCGAGGATACCAAGAAGCGAATTGAAAAGTTGTACGTTCACCCTACAATATAGAACCTAGAGAGTTATACTAAACCCAACCCACGTACAGAGAAAAAGCAGGCAAGGAAAAAAGACTAAGAGAGAAAAAGGTAAATAGCTCGAAAAAGATTTCTAGAAAAGGCGGCAGAGGTGAGTATTAATACATGGAAACAACTTTCTTACAAAATGCACTTTCCCTCAGATAGCTCCCTTGAGAGATCGAGCTCGAGATGCAAGTGCCTGTAACTTATCGTGATTGGGATATTTGGAAGCCCCCCTTTCTAAAGTTCCCTTGATATCTACACCACCAATATTACTCTTCCTGCACAACTTTGCGAAATCGAGATATATTTCAGGCGTGATTTCCCCCTGTTCCTCTGCCTGCCGGAAGTACTTCAATACCATCGATGTAGCGACCTTGCAGATGCCCGGGTCTACCTCCTGGAGGACTGCTAGGCCAGCCATAGACTTTATGAAGGAGGCATATAGGGGCGCTTTTGCTGAGGCAGTTTTCACCGCCTCAGCCATCCTAGAAATAGCAGTTCGAAGGCGGCTAGGGAAGACCGGCTCAATGGGGTCGGCCCCAATTAGAGGCAGTTTAACACACATGGAGAGTGTTTGTGGAGCTGTGGGAGCGACCTCCTGACTATAGGCAATGACGTGCTCAAGGATCTTCATTGTACAATGCAAGTGGCCGAACTGAGCAAAGACGTTGAAAAAATCCTCAGCAAATTCGATGTCGTCCGGAATTTCCCTAATCGCTGAATCGAATATGGCTATTGCAATAGCACCGTTGAGGGCTGGATTTGCGTCTACATCTTCCAAAGCCGCCGTATCGAGGGAATGGTCCTTCTTTAAAGAGGGATCGATGTCTTCAGCCGAAATGTGTGGTAACCTTATATTTCCTTCCCCATCCTCTTCTCCAACTTCATATTCATCCACTACAGGTGCGCCAATCCCCAGCAATGCTCTTCTAGCGAGCACCTTCGCAACAAAAACCATCTCCAGTTTCGCATACTCTACCCAGAGCACCCTCGAAGCCTTGTTAAACCTCAGGCCCCTCTGTAAATAGCTTCTGCCTTCCGTGATGTCCATGTTGTCCTCAATTGCGCATGACGCCGCAAAGATCCAAAATTGCGGTTCTGTAGGATGAAGTCTGAGAACACTCATAAGAGCCTTATTAAGTATCTTTCCCGCCTTCTCTTTCCGAGCATACTCAATATACTGCATCCACAGCACCTGATCTCCGTAAAACTTCTGAGTAGCCCGATCCATGATGAAAAATATCCTGCGTTGACCAGAGCTCGCATCACGGTTTAGTTTGACGCCAAGTCGCTTTATTCGTTTCTTGCGGAGTTGGTTGAGGTTGATTTCGAATTCAAGGTAGCGGATGTAATCCTGGGCATTACAGCCTGAGGCATTGACCCGTAACTCGAATTGATTGCGCTTCTTGACTAAGTCGCTAATTTCTTTCTAAGCATCGTTAGTTTTTTAGCACAAGCAGGAGGGCTACGGCGCTTACCTCAGTGAAAATTTTCTTCTTCTTGAGTTCTTGAAGCTCAGGAAGCGATTGTTCCATATAGAACCGAGCTTTATCCGCAGCCATATTGGGTGAATTGCTTGCGGGCACGGAGGTTTTTGGGAGGTGGGGTTGAATTAGAGTTTGCGTGAGTTTGCTCTTCGGAATTGCTTGCGCGCCACCCCAAATGCAACTTAGACTGCCCATTACATAAGCAGAATATCTTATCAGCGTGCAATATCACTCGTGTGCCTGGGCGGCCGAGGTTAGGGGCTCCAAGTTCGAAGAAGCAGAATAGGGCAGTGGACTCTACACAATATCACCTGTGGGCTATGTCTGCCATGGCTTGCGTTACAGCACACGAGTGAGTGATAATGGAATGTAGATGGCAAGATGTTGCATCTTCCGTCTTTAGTGGACAGATCCTAGCTATCTAACTACACAAGTGCCATTTTCCTTTATCTCTGCACCTGTTGTAGAAGTGGGCGATGACTTAAACAATAGAAATAGAAACAAACAGCTATTTTTCCCTATTTCGCAGTACTACTGCTTAATGATTTCAATTTTCGCAAGCATTTCTCCCCCAAGTCTCGAAATCTCATTTAATATAGACTTCTTGTTCAGCACCAAAACATTCTCGTCACTCTCCCTTGCCTGTGGAATTGTGGAATATGGGATGTTAACTCTCCATCTCCTTCCGCTCACAGATGAAGGATTCCAAAGCCCAGCTATTATATTTCCGTCTGTGAAAAAGATAATGGTATCTCCGTAAATACCCTGTTTTGGTTAGCATCTGTAATCGGGAATGCGGGCAGAGGTTAAGCAATCAAGTAGGGAATTACGTTAAGCTCGTTGACAAAGGTTTCGGGAATGTTTAGGCCCAACTTGGCAATATCTTGAGGAGTGATTCCGGTCTTCTGTAGGTTTTTGAATTTCGAGCCTTTTGAGCGGATACCAGGTAGAGTGTATTTAGGGTCGATATGTAACACGAAGTCGTAGTCTTTTGTTGAAGAAATAAACATATTCTACACGCTATAGATTAGGTAGCCATCAAGATAGTAAGGTGGTTGTAGAAAGGAAACCTTAAAACTAGCACCAACGGCAGACCTCGCTAAGGCTGTAACCCTTGCTGCGACAACCTTTCTCGGACCGAATTCCGTGAAAGTGGTTCCCGTAGGGTCATACTCAGTAGGAATAACCATTACATGTCTGTTCATAGCAGGATCAGATCTTCGTATTGCGTCGAAGGTTTCTAAAGTGCTTTTCGCAACTGTACCAATGATAGCTGGCTCAGCGCGCCAGTCCCATAGCGAAATAAAGTGTAATGTTCGGAGAAATCCGCTCATAACGCTATTTGGTGGAGGGGAGGTGGCAACGAATGTATGGATGGTCATTAATTCAGCGAGCTCTTCCGAAATCTCTCTTGACAAGAGATGTGCTTGAAACCACCTCTTGAGTAGGCGTATGCTGGGGGAGAGTGCTGGGAAGCGATGAGATAACTTCTGTACTTCTTGAGCGTGAAGTGGGCCAATAATGAACCTTCTGCGATGCTCTGAGAGTGCTGCAGTGATCTCATCCCGTTTCTTGCCTAGGAGATCTTTATTCAAGAACTGTCGCTCCAGGAGCGTTTGCTCGCGATCATGATAGATCCGAATCCGGAATGCTGAACCCTCATAATAGACGACCTCCAGAAATGCCGAGTTCATCGTTGGATAGTCGATGTTTTCTAGCCCAATGCGAGTGACAACACCAGCCTTTTCTAGAAGCTCGGACATCTTAAGGAGGAACGCGATCTTAGTTTTTTGAATGGCGATTAGATCGTCAGGCCATCGGCCAGAACTTTCGAACTGAACAACCACATCTGCAGGCTGCATTAGCTGGCCAGATGAGAAGAGTGGCACTTCCACGCTCGAATATCGTAATGCTGGTGCTGTAGGGGAGACCTGCCGGATGGCTAACGGAAGCCCTTCAAGATTCCTGAGCTCTTCAACGAGTTTCTCGAAAGCTGCCATAGTGGGTTGAAATAAGCCAGCGCCTCCACCTCCAACTGCGCTCGCATATTCGTCTCCAATAAATTTGACGTGATTGCCTATCTCATCACCGAAGTTTTTGATCACCAGGTATTGAATGATTTGATTAGGTATAGATTGTTTCAAATCCTTGGCGCCCCACACAATACTCTCAAGTATGCTTCCGTCCTTGAAACGGCGAAGTTCAGCTTTATCTCCCCAGAAGACACGATACGAGGCACCGTCCTTGTGGCCAGCTGGAGGCCCGTGATCAACAACACGGTTGCATTGTGCTGCATCGAGCAGGAGGCCAGCAATTATTTGCCCGGTCGGGGCAGGACTCAGATTGGTCCCACCAACTCTGATCGACTGAGCTGAAGTAAGAGGAAGGGTCAAATGGATGAGTTTTGCCCTGTCGGTAAGGCCTGTAGACAACATGTCATACAGCTTTTGAGAAAACGAGAGTAGAGGATTAGGCCCATTATCTTTATTTAGGCATTCAGGGATTGGAATATACGCTAGCGCATCGAATTTGAGGCAGGGGTCATCAAGCTTGTACAAGAAAACTTCTTCGAAATGATCGATTACTGGATCACTCAAGAGCTTTAATGTTATTTCTGCTTCGTGTTTTAACTATGCAAGTCAGTGTTATATCAATTGGTGAGTTCAGATAAAATATACCAGACGATATCCCCACTCTGTCATTTTGAATAATATGTTCAATCCAATTTTCCCATCAAACACATTAGGTCCGTTAGGCCATCGAACACTCTCTGATTCTACGTCAAAAAGTAATGGGTTCGTGATTAAATCACGGGTGGCTAAAAACTGCAACATAGCCTTGAACATCTGATAATTGCTATACCCTTTTACGAGAACACTGCTCCCTTTGCTGCCGCCGCCTTTTAGCAGCAGTGACATCAATATTGACCATTCGGCATGACCAAATCCTCCTTGATTAATACCGGAACCAAATCCACGTTGCTTAAGCCATGTCCTACCAAGCAGGCAGGCATCTTTGAAAGCCTTGGCCTTGGAAGAGACTTCGTGCAGCTGCGCGAGATGCTCGAAGTAAGTTGTGTCGGCCAAAATTGAAGAGTTGTATCGGGGGGTTGGCGGGAGTGAGCAACTAGCTGTGTCTCTCTCAGCAAGGGGTCTTACGGCATTTCTGTCGGGACATAGCTTAGAGACTGAGAAGGTGTTCTTGGAAACAGCGGGGATAATACGGATAAGGCACTTTGAAGCTGTGAAGTCTGTTTCACTGCCTGTGTCTTCCTTAGCTAAATCGCGGAGTATACACCTAGGGCTACTTACCACTGCTTGGTGCAGCCACAATGATAGGCCTTAGAGGGTCGTCATGAAGATCGGCATAGGAAAGCTGTAAATCCAACTCAGAGTCCTGAACAGCCCTTGCAATTGTAGCAAGATAGTAGGCTCTCTTGTGAAAATACCGGTGATTTAGGTAGTCTTTCCCTTGGAAAATGGTCTTGTATCGCCAGTTAGCTTCTATTATCATAGTAAGCAAGGTATACACACTGGAGGCATCTGAAGAATTAGGTCAATCGCAAAGCCTTCATGCTGTTTTGCGACAGTCTTAAGCGCATAACTCCCCGCGATATTCATGTATGCCGGTTTTTCATACGAGAACTTGTACTTGATGTCTACCCCCGGCCTCGGCTCTGGGAACGGAATATGAATCTTGCGCTCTCGCATTTCCCCCTCAACCTCATCAATCTATGGATGGTTAGCATAATTTAGGGGTATAGGTGATTCAATATACGTACTGTAGCATCTGTTTTTCGTGGGATCTCGTCGATGATATTCTTAAGTCTGTGCAACAGCTTTTCTACTGGTGCCATTCTTTTGCGATAGTCCACGCGGATTTCAGAGAGCAATTCCTCAGTTTCCATTCGGAAAACGCTAGACTTGGATTCGTAACTCTCGCTCACAGCCTGCGCTTTTTCCTGCTCAGAAGAAGGATGCTGGGGGGTTTTTCTTGTCTTTGATTTCGCCACAAAGGTTCGACCTCCAACGCCGTCCTCCTTGGAAATAGCCTCCGCTTCTTCCTCCGAAGAGAGCCCACCGATAGTCGCTTTGGCCCCAGCTTCCTCATCTTCTTTCTCAATTTCGGTTCGGCGTTTCTTTGTGGCGGGCGCCATTGCGACAGTTTTTATTCGTTGTTGAAGGTTACGGCGAGATGTTAGTGGGTTGAATTTTCAGGATACCATTACCGGTCGGCAGGTAGAGGTATAGATTTTTTTTCGTGGATAGAATCGTTGTTAGGTTACCTCTTTACTAATTTACTTTTAGAGTGTGGACTTGGTTCATTGGTGGCTTGGCGGTAATTCGTAGTACTCGAGTACGGTAGAGCCGCATGGGGCTCACGTCATTTGAATTTTGAATGCCTACCCCCGAAAAAAACTTCCTGAAAAACCAACCCCACCGACAACAAAATGCTCAACGAACAGGTGGTTATTTCGACTTTCCGGCCAACGCCAGATACCTCGAGTGCTGCAACAACAGAACCCGCGATTGCCATTTACGATTTGCACACATTCTCTCAGACTGCAGCCTTCAAACGGTCCATAACCGCTTGGAATTGCCTGGCGATAACGGATTCACATCTGTTCGCCGCGCAAAGCGATAAGGCAGTTGTAAACATATACAGTCGAGAGAAAGGAAATCTAGAGACCACAGTTCCGTTCAAAGAAAAATTCACTGTGCTTGAGGCCGGCAGCAAGGAAATTATTGCCGGAGGAACCGAAGATGGAAGGTTAATGCTTTGGGAGGTTTGTTCGAAATAGTTTCTGAGTCAGAGAGAATTCTAATAAGAATAGACTACTACGGGACGATATATATCTACCCAACAAGCTCACCTCCAGAAAATTACCAGCGTAGTCTTTGATTGCTCTTCGAACTTCGTTATCACTGGCTCTGCCGACAGTAATGTGTATGTCTGGTCAATACCTGCTCTCCTCGACATACGAACTGGTGAACGTTCGCCCCTATATATTCTGGATCGACACACTCGAGAGATTACTGCGCTTGCTACTGGGAGAGCAGCAGCTGGTGGGCCTTCCGATATTCTACTCACTGCTTCCCGGGATCAATCTGTTGCCGCCTGGGACTTCCACACCGGCACACATCTGCGAACTTACATGTTCTCTTCAATCCCGATGTGTCTTGCCATCGATCCCGTAGACCGAGCATTCTACGCGGGACTAGAGGATGGAGGAATACAATGTGTGGACTTCTTCAACCCAACCGAAGGAGCGGATGATACCGCCTCAAATCAGCTATTCGCCAAAGAATTTAGGGATATACCCGTTACATTGCCTGAGAAACGATGGTTTGCCTCTGGCATTGAAGGCGTCATAACCGCTCTCGGTGTAGTTTTTGAAGGAGACTATGTTGTCTCGGGGAACGAAAGCGGAGATGTCTGTGTCTGGGACGTTGCGACGGGCCATATGTTCCGGAATCTTGTTAAATTCAAAGGTACCACTCAGGCTCTATACACACCAAGATTCGGAGGGATATGCTCATAGTTACTAGCAAGCATCGCGAGTTTAAAAATTCTTCCTCCAATTGGCTTCATGCCTGTGCATTCAGAAATTTCAGAGCAGAAACATCAACAAACCAACGTATCAAAACCTCGCTATGATGCCATCGTATCACCCTCAGTTGCCGACCTTTATGGGTACACTGTCTCAACAAAATTGCTTGCGCCCTCACTTCCCGGGGTGGTTACCTCTCCATTGAGGTCTATACAGGTTGGCTTGTCAAGCTCATTTTCACCGGAAAATGATCTGTGTACACTGCAGCAACAGGCAGACCAGATAGCGGCTTATAGGCCTGCGTTGGTGCCAAAACACAAGACCGAAGCGCTGGAGGCCGAACTAAGAACCCTATACGAACAATATGACAGGCTAGCAGCGCTGCATAACATGACATGGGAGGGCATAGTAAAAGAGACCCTAGAGTAGATCCCTTCGGTCGAAATATACTAGCGATTCAGTCTATCGACGTATCATGGCTGTAGAATACCGGTAGATTTCTCAAAACGCCTACCCTATTGAATCATAGATGTTTACCGCTGCCATAATCCTACTTACCATGAGCCTCAGATGGAGGCCAGTACTCTCAGATGCCGGTATTTCTTTGTATTCCAAATTGTGTCCCATTACGCCCCATTGTTCCCCATTGTTCCAGATACGGCGGAGCCCCTCCTATTGACTCCGGTAGTCGTGGCGGCGGCGGATACGGAGGTTCTTACGCCGCCCAAAACCCCTACGCTCCTCACCACGGTGGCGATGATGGCCGTTCCCGCGAGGATCCCAATTAGGGGGGGCTATGGTCAGACAGACACTAGACAGCAATCTCAAGGGTATAATAGCGAAGAGGAGGATGTCGAAGCCGTCAAGTCTTCAATTAAATTTACCAAAGATCAATCCGTCAGGTCGACCAGGAATGCGTTGAATGCTGCCCAAAGTGCGGAAGAAAGTGGCATGAGAATACTCAACAATCTCAGCACCCAGGGTAGGCGTTTACGCAATACCGAGAAAACCCTTGACGTCGCATCGAGACAAAATCGTGTTGCAGAAGACAAGGCACGAGAACTTAAAAATCTTAATCGCAGCATGCTTATTGTGATTTTCCAAAAGGTCGTCGCAACATCCAAAGTTCAAAAATTCTAGGAATTTCTTTCTTTCTTGGTCTCAGAACGCCAGATATCATATCAGTGGAGACTGGTGAAAAATACCACAGTATATCTGGTCCTTCAAGGCGGTTTTTGTGGGTTTCAGCGAGAAAAAAAAAAACGAGTATAGTGTTAGAAGCGATAAATGTGCACAAAGATCTCAACGCATGCAAATACAAATGACCCCATGAATAGTAGGATTTGTTATGAAAAAACCACTAAGTTACGGTACTTGTACCATGTAGGCCAGACCAAGCACTAGAAGCTAGTGGCAAAACCTGATTCCATGCCCGGTTTAACAATTGGCAGGCATGAATTTTGGTGTAAAAGCGTGATATGCAATATAGCAACGGTGAAACCTCAAGAACAATACCCTGACCGCAAACCGAGGCATGGGAAAAATGGCTGATTGAGTCAGCAAATTTAAGAACTATGTTCAGAGAAACCTAACTTAGCTATAGGGGAATTTCTGAGTCTCATACGATGTAATTTATTGCTTGTAGACAGCTTGTTATACAGAATGCACATCATACAGTATCACTCGGAGCCTTAGTGCCAGGTCTTGACCGGTTGCACTATTTCAATTAGGACTAGTACACCTTTATCACTTCTGCCGTCATAGGAAAATGCAGAACCTTTTGGAAAATTACAATATTCCCAACGCGGGGAATCCATTACGTCCTAGTTCCAATAGCGTAAGTATTTGGTTAGGCCCGAGCAGGGCCTAGTCTAGAAAATTGAAGCAAAAAATGCGCCAAACCCGGATTGAACGGGTGACCTTCAGATTACCCCGAGTTTTATGCTGAAGAGAACTTCAGTCTGACGCTCTCCCAACTGAGCTATTAGCGCTTGATAGGCTTTCTTCTAGCCAATTGAGGATCTCAACAACTACCATTATACATCCTCACTCAGCCCGAGATACGATGACATAAGCGTTGTTTGATTAGGCCGAAGACACGACAAAAATGGGGGCCTTCGAGTGACCGTTATTGCGTGGATTCTGTTACCGGTATACTAACCTTTAGGAGGACTTGGGGAAATGAGTGGGTGTCTGAGGCACGCGGTAGAATTTTTGTCGATTCTTATTTGCTTCATACAGAAAGTGGGAGGCATTTAGTGAACGGTAATCGAGACCGGCTGCAAGACAAAAACCCTTGTCTTGGCGGGCACCATAGGGCCTCAAGAGAAGCATTGATCGCTAGGTTATCCCAGGTAGGCATAAGAATCTGAAAAGTTATATTTAAGGAGACCTTAGGTTAATCTATTTTTTATCGATAAAACTCGTTGAAAGATGGCGTGTTCTGCTTCTCTAGGCAATGCCAATTTGATATTACCCGGCTTACAGCAACCGTCCCTGATTCAACCTGGGCAGCTCGAGATGGTCGGAGGCTGGAAGCTTCTCACGCACCAACTCCACCAATCAAACACGGCAACTGTGCAAAGGCTTGATGGCCCATTTAGCAGATGCGAAGGCGCTTCTCGATAATCGGGGTCACTACACCGGTCAAACCTTCCATGGCGTTAATCCGCTCCTGCTTGTTGAAAAGATTATCCGCGAGCGTATCTTTGAGAGCTTGTACTGGAAAGAGCAAGCATTCGGCCTGAATGGTGGGACTGCTCTTTTTGTCTTTACACGAGTACACCCTTTTCTACCCCTACTAATTGTCCAATGCAGCTGCAACATTACTTGATAGAGCGGTCGAGTTAACGTACATTGGGGGGCAGTACTCCAACCAGCGACCTACACCATTCCTCTGCCTCACCTTTAAGCTCCTACAACTTCAACCCAGCCGCGAAATAATCTTAGTCTATCTTAATGACCCTGACTTCAAATACCTTCGTGCGCTCGCAGCGTTCTACATACGATTAACGTGGAGTGCTGTGGATATTTACCGAACCTTGGAGCCATTGATGGGAGATTACAGAAAGCTGAAGGTTCGTGGCATGGGCGGCTGGAGGATGGCCTACGTTGATGAGTTCGTTGATGAGCTCTTGACTAAGGAAAGAGTCTGTGATATCGCGCTGCCGCACATTAAGACACGGGCAATGCTAGAGGACGCCGATGAGCTGGAGCCCAGGGAGAGTTTACTTGGAAGTGAGGTCGAAAGTGAAGGGGAGAGTGATGTCGAGGAGGATAAGGGAGCTAATAGTGGGGATGAATGACTCGGCAATACTAGGTTTTCTTTCCCTTCTTTTTTTTTTTTGAGGTGTTTTGGTTTAATATCCGGTCTTTTAAGCGGTGGTATGTAACCGCAACGCTGAATGCCTCTATTGGAATGCTACCTATATTCAAGATACGCAGCTATGTGGGATTAGAATATTCCAAATTACTTATTACCTCATAAGTTACCTTCGATCTACCATTTTTCTACCCGTGATATCGAGTATTCGCTATCTCCATCTAAACTTACACTTTGTTCCCCTAGAATGATCCTGCAAGTTAGACACACCCTATAAGCTCCTAAAATACGCACAAGTAGTGGATGCCTAAACGTGCCTTGATTTATTTCCTTTTCCTTTCTTCTTGGAGAATCCTAGCTCCGTCAGCCACCCCCAACGCTCCTCGTCTCCAGACTTCCCACTCCCATCTCACAATATCAACTTCTGTGCATAAATCCTTGACGTAACCTACCCCCCCTATCCACATAACTAATTCCCATAGCCTTCTTCCCCCTGTAATCCAGTCAAACATCCCACCTTTGCCACCCAAATCCGTGACCCTCATCCAAGCCGTGATCAAAAACCAAATCACTGCGAATAGCGCACCAATGAAATATCCACATGCAACCTGTCCAACCGTATGGTAGGACAAGTAAATTCTACTCAGCGCTACTGTGACCGATACAGCTAAAATTCCACCGCTGAGTGCCCATCGAACCGTCGGACTAAACCCCTTGGATCGGCGATGAATCCAAAGTGAAAAATATACAGCGAAGAATGCCATAAACTGGGCGTGAGAGGAGGGCATTCCGTATCCTTTCCCATACATCCCTAGTTATAGTCATACTGTTAGCTTCGTTAAGCATAAGGGTAGAGGGTGAAACGTTTTGGTCGGCCCTGTTTGAAGTATCTTTTGAGTGCCCAGTTCACTGCCTCACAGGATAATTGTCCCGCAAACATAAGTAGAACTTCTATTTCGCGTTGGGCAATTACTAGTGTCGCGTAAGAGACACCAAGAGCCTGTGGGAGGAGGGCTAGCCATGCGCATAATAGTGATACTGGATCGTCGGGATTCTGGCGTTGGCCCAGTCAGCTAGCGAATAGGGAACAGTGAGGGAATGTACGAACGTAGTAAACGTGGGAAAAACTGAGGGAAGCAAGCGGGGGCTCGAAGTGCTCCTCGGCCATTATACTGGAGGTTCAGCGGAGTGAGGCGTCGATAATTTATGAAGGGGTCTGTTTGCTTGAACTTAAGTTCGGAGGTGATGGGTTGGATTAACCTAAGGTTTAGCGACATGGGTTAGGGGTTTCTGGAGCGAGTGAGGCGAGATGATGATTTTGTGCTGGCACAGTACCCAACATCCAATTAATATCCTGTAACACGCAAATTTTGAAGTCTGAGATCGACTGGTGAATTAATTTTTGATTTATCACGTTTATAATCCACGGATTATTCACGGTTATGTCTACGATGGAGCGAGCTACTGGAGGGGCAGCAAAATGTTTTATAGTCTGTCTCCCGATTTATCATCAACTTCCTCTGACAAGCTTTTAATCTCGTCCTCGCCAACCCGTGTAAGAACAGCAACCCCTTCGACGTGATGTGTTTGCGGGAAAAAGTCAAATCCGCAAATTTCATCAACTCTGTAACCACCTCCTCCATTAAGTATATATCCCAAGTCCCTCGCCTGGGTATGCACATTGCAACTAACGTAAACCACCCTCTTAGGTTTAAATTGCAAAAGTTGGTCCAGAAACAACTTATCACAACCCTTTCTCGGAGGATCGATGATCACGCTCGTTTCAGTGCCGGGAAAGTCTATTGATTCGAAAATCCTTTCCGCATTGCCGGTTATAAAGCGGGCGTTGTTGATATTGTTGGTAGCTGCGTTAGAACTTGCATAGGCTATGCTGTCGGCGGCGATATCCACTCCAATTACGCTTGTTAGGTCTTTGCCACAGAGGATTGTAAAGAGGCCACTTCCGCAGTATGCATCTACTAGGTATTTCGGAGGGGTAGAGTGGGTAGTTTTTGTGCCGTCAGGAGAGGTAGTGACTATTGGGTAGTGTAGTTTCGAGCGAACATAATCAGTGAACTTAGTTGATTAGTCTAAGGATAAAAGTTGGCTAGTGGAATGACACGACCACGATCAATTCTGGGGAACATACAGTTGGCAGTATGGAATTATTATTCTGGAAGAAAGCTCCAGCCGGATTAATAAACTTGTAATTCCCGATGTATTCCGTAGTCTGAGCATTGCTGTCTGTGATACATTCTTTCTCCTCTACCCATTCCGTATCTCCTTCTTCGCCTTCCTCTCTTGGCCTCCTAGTTGTGCTTTCTCGAAGCAGTATCGTAGCGCCGCGTTTGTAAGTATGGAGGTTCTCCTCTACATACTTCCTAGCAGACTTGATCCCTTTCCTCAAAATATCTGTTCCGATCGGGCAATCTTCAATATCCAACACTCGTCTCTGACCTTTAACCATAAAACCAATGTCCGGTGTCGGATCCCCAGCTTTAAACCCTCCTTTGCGTGGACCGTCAAAATGTGGTGTCAACTTTGTCCGATAACCGTACTGCAGTGGGCTTCCGACTGTATCCCCGACACCTGGTAGTAATTTCGGATCAAGATTGGAAAAGTTGTCGTAAGCTTTCTGAATCACATTCCGTTTATGCTCCAGTTGCTTTGCGTACGGAAGCATCTGAAACTGACAACCAGAACAGGTGCTGAAGTACTTGCAACTAACGAGTGAATCGTCGCGATCCTGAGAAGGGCTTTTCACAGAGAGGAAGTCGGTTACTGAATGGGTAGGCATGTGTCGAATAACTTTTGCTGTGACGATGTCCCCAGGAATAGAGAATGGGACGACGTAAATTCGCCCGCTATGCTCTGCTAGACCATCGCCGGTAGATGAGAGCATTCTTATGGTGAGCTCTATTTCACTGAATCTCAGAGGGAGGCCTTGTTCCGAAAAAGGAATTTCTGGTCGTGAGAGGCCCAAGGTTGAAATCAGGGAAGAAATGTCTGCTTGGAGAACTTCCTCTACCCCGCCTTCTTTGACGGGCTTCACGGATCGTGGTAAACGACGGCGTTTTTGGTTTCGAGGGGGGCTTCCATTATGGGGTCGGCGCTGAGGGGGATTCGGAGGTGGGGGAAGTGGGGCAGACATCTTTAACCAAGCCTGGGGTGGGGCGTAGGCAATAGTTGACTTAAAGTATCGAGACGGGATTGGAGTAGTCCCGTGAATGGACAATTTGAGGCTTAAAGGCCGGAAAGGTAAGAGATATCGATTGATCATGCGCTGGCGTGTTTCCTTACTTTGTGCTGTTTGTTGGAGTGGGGGACGCAGGGCTGGCTAGTCTTACACTTCGGTTTTATTTTGGGATGCAAGAAAATTTCAAAGCTACCAATAACCCTAAGCCCTAAGCCATAATTGTCGAACACTGCAGTGTGCTCTGTGCCCTTAAGTGGGCTGTAGAGCCCCTGGGAACTATTCACAATGACATGTATTGTGGCATAATGGAAGCAATGGCATGAGCCAGCGCACTGGAGTACTCGTACAGAGTGAAATGGGGCGTTTATTATGGTGGGTAAAGGTAGAACCTTATGTTGTATTAAATATGTAGACTGCCGGTAATCCGCTGGCCCCATTTTATCTCCTAAAAAGCAAAAAAAATAAGTGAAAGAGCGGCTAGAGTCCTAAAAGAGATACAAGCAATCCGCCCAATGCCCTTCACGTTCTTTTGTTCCCAAACGCCATCGTCGAGCCCCTTCGTATATATCAATCTCCGTGCGACAACTGTTATACAAATGCAATTTAGAAAGTGGTTAATTATACTGGTACGGGCTGCCCCTGATTGTGGCCCGCGCTTTCTTTTTCAACCTCCGTGCATTTCTTCAACATACCGTCCTGCCATTCTGCGTATTGTTTTCTTCTTTTAGGGTTCAGATAGTCAACCTTGTCTTGCATCATGGTGCCAATACCGCTCTCTTCCTTCTCTTTGACTTTAGTCTCTGTCCTAGTCCGAACCCTCAGGGTTCTAACCACCATTGGAGCGACAGGTGCAGGAGTAAACGCAACCTCTCTCTTCTTTTCTATTGGAGCCGAGCTAGCGCCCAATTTGCTCTTCGGGACAGCCTTTTTCCGGGCTGGGGTGTTGGTGATCTTCCCAGCCAAAATCTCAGCTTGGAGCTGCAAGTCCTCCTCATCGGCAGCTGCGGCCTTGCGTTTCTTGATACCGCCTTGATCGGGAACCTTCTTCAACCACTCGAGCTCTTTGATTCCCATCATCGATAGATCCTTGACCCAACCATCCGTATCCTCCTTTGTAAACCCATCTTCACCAACACTTCCTAGGGCTTTCATTACACCGTCGCGCTTCATGCAGTAACCTTCTCCGCGTCTCCATTTTCCAGCAGATCCGACGGTGATGGTCTTTCCTTCAGGGAGAAGCTTCTCGATAATAAGTAGGGCGGCGGCTGTGATGATAGGAAGAGCGTAGTTCTTTCTGCGAGGGAACTTGTCATCTGGTGCAACCATTAGGGTCGCGATCGTTCCGGCAATAATGTGAATTCCAGCAGAAGGGCAACCCAGGGCGCGGCAAAGTGTAATGACATGAGCTTTAATGTCTGGATCGACGGATAAAAGATTTGGATTACCAGCGGCCGGTGTAGAAATAGACGAAATAGTGGAGGGGGTTTCCAGAGGAGCTTGTGGGGCGACCTGTTGAGAGCGAAAGGAGACCGTTGTCAAAGCTTTATGAAATTGGTTATAAAGGGCGCCATAGGCTTTCTTAGCTAGTGGTGGTCGGGGTTCGATAGCCGGAAGATCAAGCTTCTTTCGTAATCTATCTCGCATAGTTAGAGCTGGGGTCTATCTTATGGAAAACAAGAAAAGTAGGAATACCTATCACACGCGATGTGAGCACAGACGTAAACTCTTGTCGCCTCTTCTGCGGGTTTTAAACTACTGATTCGATTGCGAGACTGGGTGATGAGTGACGCGGATAGATCGATGAGTTCCGATGGTACTGGTCCAACAAGTGACGGGATTAGACCCGAAAGAGTAGATTCAAGAGCTTTGTTCATGGCGAGAAAAAAGCTATCGGTTGTAGCAGAGGAAAAACTTTAGCGGAGGTCTTGGTATGTACCTTGTGAGAGAGATGGGGAGGGAGAGCAACCTAGATGATAAGAAAGACCTTCAAAGTTTCGCGTCCTTTGAGGCTCAAAGATGACTCAGCAAAACACTGTATGTCTTGGCGTTACATTGACCATTTTTCTTTCTAGTTTTATGAACCCTAAACTCTCCAGCAAAGTGGTTGCTAGTCAATTTCAACGAAATTTCTTGTCACAGCCATGCCTCGTCCAAAGGAAGCTAAGTCGGATCCTTCTTTTCAGTTACTTTCTGAGGATCTGACTTCCTCCGAATCTCATCGCAAGCCAAAGATTATATTTTCTGATTCCGAAGATTCGGGCTCCGGAGACACCCAAGAGTATCATTCTGCGGTCGAACTTCCTGACGGGGGAGATGGTCACAAGCTCAGGATTAATGAAGAGTATGCAAGACGGTTCGAACATAACAAGAAGCGCGAGGAACTTCATCGCTGTATGTCTCACCCTCATCATGGCTGCCCCACTACCCCACTATCTTACCATCCTCTAGGTGTTGCTAACAATTTGTAGTGCAAGAGAAATATGGCAAGCGAGACCTAGAAGGTAAAGAGGAAGACTCGGAGGATGAGGATGAGGATGAGGATGAGGAGGACGACACAGCAGTACTAGCAACGGAACGCCTGGATCAAGAAATCGCAGCAACAATCGAGGCGATTCGAAAAAAAGACCCGAGAATATATGATGAGAAGACAATCTTCTTCTCAGCCATTGAAGAGGGAGAAGCGGATGGTAAAGAGGGGATTGAGAGTGGGGAGGAAAAGCCAATGTTTTTAAAGGATTACCATCGCAAAAATCTTCTTTTTGGGACCGCCGGCGATGAAGATGCTCCTGTGACCTACATTCAGGAACAGGAAGATCTCAAGCGCACCGTTGTTCTTGAAATGCACAAAGCGGCTGCAAACGAACCTGACTCTGATGCCGATGACACTGACGCAGGTTTTCTGGTTAGGAAAGCGCAACCTGAGAAGCTTGAACCTATTATGGACATTCCCGACCCAGCCACCGCTGATCCAAACAATCCTGAAGAATACCTCACACGTTTTTTCCAATCTCGTGCGTGGACTAAACCGGCTGGGCTTATCCCTCTCGAGGATGATGATTCGGGGGAAGAGGACCGTATAGAGGAATTCGAAAAAGCGTACAACTTTCGCTTCGAGGACCCTGATGCCAATGCTCGAGGTAAATTGATAACCTACGGTCGTGATGCCATTTCGGCCAATACTGTGAGACGGGAGGAGGTATCTGGAAGGAAGAAGGTGCGTGAGAAGAAACGCGAAAAGCAACAAGCCGAGAAGGAACTTCGGGAGAAAGAGAAGGGTAGACTACGGAAGCTTAAAACGGAGGAGTTAATGGAGAAATTCAAGATGATCCGAGAGGCAGCTGGACTAGGTGACGATGGGGATGACGAAGAAGTTGAAGCGGAGGTCCTAAATAACCTTTTAGAGGATGACTGGAGCGATGAACAGTGGGAAGAATGGATGGCCAAGAGGTTCGGAAATAGCTACTACGGGGCTGATGTAGGCAAAATAAAGAAGCCAAAGTTTGACGACGAAATCGACATCGGTGACATAGTCTCCGATCTCGAAGATGATGCCAAACCCGACCTCGAAGATGAGGAAGAGGAAGTCGGCGAAGATGCCCAAACGGCTAAGGAATCTAAAGATAGAAGGCTCCTTCAAAAAGAGGGGCGCAAAAAGAAACAAAAAGGAAGAGATCTCAAGCGTAAATTGGAGCGATACGTTGAAGAAAACTACGATTTCGAAGACCGAGTAAGCATTTCTCCCTGATATTTCCCTAGTTCTAGTTTCTAATCCGTATAGATCCCTTCTAATAGTTTTAAAACAACCTTCCGTTATCGAGAAACTACCCCCGAATCATATGGCTTAACATCCCTAGATATCCTTGCAGCAGAAGACGCAGATCTCAACTCTTTTGTTGGGCTCAAAAAGCTCGCCTCGTTCCGAGAACCCGAAAAAAAAAAGAGAGATAAAAAGCGCTACGGAAAGAAGAAGCGATTGAGAGAGTGGAGGAAGGAGACTTTTGGTGATGAGGAAGGGGTTAAGATGCCAGCTGACTGGAAGCCTACTAGTATTACGGAGGAAAAGGAATCCAACGTAGATATCAGAGGGGGAGAGGGTAGCGAGAGGAAGAAGAGGAGAGGGAGGAATAAGGGCTAACTGCTATTATCAGATGTATAATAATATAAAGGTTTACGTTCATGTATCTACGAGCTAGGGTATACCTGGGTTGAGGCTATACGATACCATGGGTGGTGATATCAGTTATCTGGTTCCTGTAATGACGTGTTTTATAGGGAAATCTAGCAGTTACTTGAAATGCCTCCCCCGATACACCACGTTTCTCGGTCCCATCGTGTTCTCGCCCCTCATTATCACCAGGCACTGTGTTGGTGGGTGTCCTCGAGAGTTATCTGCCATTCGATTCATGTCATGAGCAATCACTCGCAGATTCGCCGTGGATCTCTAGTACGAGAGGGGCGCTAAGTCGTTTGAATGATAACTGGCGACGGCGGGTGCTGGGGATGTAAATGTGAGGGGGTGCATTGGATAGATGCCGATTGGTGGTATTGGTGTTAAACCGATGCTCCAAGGAGTTCTCGTATTTGCTCGTTTGGTACAGCGGAATATCGGTACGCCGAGAACCTGAAGATACGCTTCAAGAGACTCACTAGGTTTCCCTTATTGGCTGGGTTCCCTGCTGCCGATAATCTTGTTTTGATAACTTGCGTGCTCCTGATCTCCCGGGCATGTCTGGAGTCTCACTGCCGTGGAGCGCCTAGACTGCTTATCGTGGTGCCAACACCGAGTTATCACTGTTCGTGCGGGTGATGTTTATCAAAATGTAGGCACTTCCCACTGCACCCGAGTGCCGTAGGAGCTCGATTGAACGGACCATGTACTGGGTAGTCCAAAATTTCCTCCTCTTGAAAAGGGGCGAAGAACACGCCAAAAACCAGCTCTCCGAGGGAAATAAAGAAGAAAGAAACACTAGACCTTACTAGGAGAGGCAATTCTAACGCCCTAGCACATGGTCCAATTATTCGAGTTACGGTAGGGATACCTAGTATTCGAGGAGGCCGGTTCTTCTCTGTTTATCGGTTATTCTAGCTACTGTTAAATTCCTTATATGAGCCCATATATACAGGACGTTCTTCTGCCGTCTCTGGACAAATCATTTCTCCTATCCTATTCGCACCCCCGAATTTTGAATCCTTGCGAGAATCCGTAAATCACACCCTCCCCATCTTTCGCACTTAATGACCGGGGCGGAAGCGAAAAAAGCGTGGAATTAGTCGTATGCGCCGGCCGGACTTCTTATGAGATTCAGTTGCAGCCTGCGTAAGTACCTGTTTATCCTGCACCGGTTTGGCTGCGGGAAGGTCGATCTTTGTCTCCACCACCTCGGATTTTGCGGTGTTTGTGGTTTCGGCCGCGGGTGATGAGTCTTGGTTTGTATCTGCGGGGCTATTATATGTAACCTTAGCTGTAGCTTCCAGGTTGGCTTCCGAGGCTGCGTCTACGTGTATAGCTGCCGTAGCCTTTTGCTCCGCGTCTGCGTCAGTTTCGTGATTCTCGATATCCGCAGCGCTTACCAACGCGAGCAATTTCATTCTCAAGCTGCTCAAATGCTCCAAGAAGAAAGTAGTGTTGGGGTGATCTTTGCCTTGAATCTCGCAAAGCCCTTCGTATACTCGTTGGTAGTCTTGCTCTGCCTCAGACAAGCGTCCTATATCTTCCCGAAGCGCACCCAGATTCTTGATGGAGTAAAGTGTGAGTCGGTGACTAGGGCCTAAGGTCTTCTCCCGAACTCCCAACACCCTCTGGTATAGTTGCTCTGCTTCGTCGTGCTTTTCTAGGCCTTCAAGTGTGGCGGCCAATTCATCGATTGCGAGGAGGGTTTCTGGATGCTCTGGCCCGAGTACCTTTTCGTAGTCTTCAAGTGCACGCCGAAACATCTTCTCTGCTTCGGCAAATTTTTTCCCACCCCGCATCGACACGCCCAAGCTAAAGACACTGTTGATAACTTTAAGGTCGTCCGGTTCAAGTCCCTTCTCCCAACCTTCAAGCACACGCCTAAACATTGCCTCTGATTGGGCATACATTCCTATCTCTTGCAGTGCTAACGCCAGGTTGTTGCCACTAGAGAGAGTAGAGGGGTGATCTGGCCCCAATTTTTTTTCTCTCATTTCGAACACTTGCCGATATATTTTCCGCGCTTCCTCCAGCTTCCCTCGCTCCTGTAGCATGCCAGCTAGGCGGCCTAGAGAAGCGATGGTTTGAGGGTGTTCAGCCCCAAGGGTTTCCTCTTTGCCTTTCCAGACACGTCGGAATAGCTTCTCGGCTTCTTCGTAGTTTTTCATGGCGTGGAGGGCTTTGGCGAGGCGGGTGATACTAATGTGTGTGGAGTGGTGTTCCGGCCCTAGTGTCCTCTCTCTAATTTCCACTGCATGCCGATGCAACTTTGCTTCCTCGCTGTAGTGTCCCTGAGTCTGTAGAACTGAAACTAGTTTGTAAAGGCTGAAGAAAGTATCTGGGTGATCCGGGCCAAGCTCATTTTCATATCCTTCAAGTGCACGCCGGAACATCTCTGCTGCCTCATCCTGGTTTCCCTGACTATTTAACACCGAAGCTAGATTGCTAACAGCAGCAATTGTGTCGTGATGGCTCCGGCCTAATACTTTTTCCCTGGACTTTAACACCGCTCGGTGCTTCTTCTCTGCTTCGCCATTCTTTCCCAGGTTCTGTAATGCCAGTGCTAAATCGCTAAGGCTGGTGAGGGTATCAGGGTGATCCGGCCCAAGAACTTCCTCTCTGATTGCCAGAGCACGCCGATGTAGATTCGCAGCCTCGTCGTACGATTTCAGGTCTTGGAGTGTTACGCCTAGGTCGTTGAGACTAGCAAGAAAATCCGGATGCCGTGGCCCCAAGGATTTCAGTCTACTTTGCAGTGCACGGCGCTGGAACTTTCCTACTTCATCGTATTTCTCAAGTTTCCGCAGCGCCAATGCAAGACCGCTAATGCCCGCGAGGGTATCGGGATGCTCTGGTCCTAGTGTTTTCTCTCGACCCTCTACTAGACGTTCGAATATTTCCACTGCCTCGCGCCACTTCCCCCGACGACGTAAGACCAGAGCCAGGCTATAAACCCTACTAAGAGTTTCGGGGTGTTCAGAACCCAACTCTTTTTCACAGCCCTCCGCAGCCCGTCGATGCATATTTTCTGCTTCGTCATATTTCCCCAGGTCCTGTGCCACCCTAGCTAAACTGTCGACTCTAGCGAGGGTCGTAATATGATCTGGGCCCAAATTTCGTTCTGTACCTTCAAGCGCACGCTGGTGCATCCTCTCCGCTTCGTCGTACTTCCCTAGCTTTCGCAGAACTATAGCCAAGTGATTGATAGAAGTAAGAGTATCGGGATGTTGCGGCCCAAGCACTTTCTCTCTAATTTCTAATGCACGGCGACTAATATTCTCCACTTCCTGGTACTTGCCTAAGCTTTGCAATACTCGAGCCAAGAGGTCAATCTCCGCTATACGTTCTGGATTGCCCTCAGGTGGGTTGCCCCGAAGCGCAATGCATCGTCTAATTTGAACCTCCGCATCGCTATAGTAACCTGCTTCCAGCAGATAGTGTGCCATGCGGTAGCAAATGAGGCCAACCTTAGCATCCGCCGAATCTTGAGTGACAAGGAGTGCGTGCGGAAGGTAGGCAGCGCAGACATTTCGCACGCTGTGATCGTAGTCGGGGAACACTCGCCAAATCACCCCCAGAGCTACTTCCCGCCAGTGGGAAGTCTCATCGTAGGAGAGGTACACCTGTACAGATTGTTGCACCAATCGATGAAGCTCGTATAGTAGCTTATTTGCTGACCTAGTGACTAGCGAGAACCCCATGAGCGCCCCAATAGCCATACGGAAATCGATGGGGTTATCAATCCCAGGCAGGCCGCACTGAAGTAATAAGTCCTCTGGTATGTTCTGATGATCGAAGAATGAAATGAGGTGAAGTAGGTTAGCAGCTATAGGCATCTGCTGTTTGAGCTGGTCGAATGTGGCGAAATGGGTGCTGAGAATGCTCTCCGTCATATCCGCCTCTCGATGAATTTCACGAAATTTCCTCAGAAGCAAATCCCTCTTCCGTTCCCCATTCTCTTGAAATATTTCCCAGTACTCGTAGGGCCAAGTGCTTGTTTCGGTCATGAAGGCTGCCGCGCCCGCGACAGCCAAGGGGAGGTGATCCAATGCGCCAATTAGCATATCGATAGCGGATTTGTCCCTTTCTTCCAGAGGCCCTAGATTATCGATCCGACGGAGGAGTAGATCCCTAGACTCTTCATCCGCCATACCTCCGACTTCCAGAAACGTACAGCCTTCCCGATGAGCTACTTGGCGAGATCTTGTGGTGAATATCACAGTGCCCTTAGGGCCTTGCGGCACGAACTTTGATATGGTGCCCTTGTTAACTTTAAAGTTCTCTTCGTTATCGGCGTTATCGAGTACTAGGATCCAGTCCCCGCTATCTGGGCTTTCGAGCCATTCCCTCACTCCGAACAGTACCTCCTCTTCGTCTTTCTCGTTGCCCGGAGCAGGTAGACGAACGCCGGCGCACTCTAGGATGTACTCATAATCTTCACTAAACTTCAGAAACCCACTCCCGTGCACCCAAAATATATGGCATTGGCCCCGTTTCCGATAAACATATTCCAGGGCGATTTCCGTTTTGCTAAAACCTTATTAATAAGATAACCCCACAGGCGTTCGCCGAGCCGGATAAAAGAGCGAGCATACCCAGAACCGCCTAATCCACAGAGGGCAATTCGGCTATGCCGTGCCTTGTCCTCTGCTAGCTTCTGTATACGATCAATAATATCCTCCCGGCCGGCAAAATTTCGGTTTCGGCTGTATGGGACCATCCAGTGAGGGCCTGTTATTATACTTTTTGCGAGGGCTATGCGAGGGCGTTAGGACTCGAAATCTGCGCATACGTCGTTAAGGAGAACGATTTCATTATATGTACCTTCTACCTTCTTCCCTTTGTGATAGTGATTGACAACATTCATGACATTAAAGCTGTTGACATTGCCACTATAGTGACCGTTGACGTTTCCACCTTGGAACGGGATTCTTGGGAGTAGTTGTCAGCCATTGCGTTAAAAACCAAGTGTATATCGCTCTAGTGCGATAGCGATGAGGCGCCTCTCTTCAGCCCGTTCCACTAGATTCCGGTACAGTTTGGTTACTAGAATTACATCAACTGGAACCTAGTGGAACGGGCGATTAGGGGACCTCTAATCTAGCTAGCTGAAGGAGCGCAACTATTGGAATATTGGGCGGTAGGGAAACCTACTCTGCCATCGTGTCTATGACAGCGGACGCGGTGGTCGGGCCGGTGTAAAGCACACAGTGCCCGCCGATGCCGGCCCTCGAAGAAAGTACGGGCGGGAGCTGCTTGCACTGTAAACTGCTAGCGATCAGAGAGGGTTAGGCAGAGTTTCTAGCGCGATTCCAGGGTGATAGGGCACAGTAGCAGCTGTGACCTCCCTTCCTCCACTATGCCGACGTTAAGAGAATAATGCTGGATTTCGGTAGAGTAAGAGAGATATGCTTCGATGTATAGGTGTCGAATATTTTTAAGCGTTTGTAAATGGTCTGCCGGTATCGTTTACTGATCGACGGCTTTCGTGGTGGCTATCCAAGGGTGTTTCACACAGCTTGGGCGCTACAGTCTTCAACGGGAGCACGACGAAAACAGGGGGGTGACAAACACGGATCGGCAACAGCGACAGTCGTGCCCCGTTGTCCTGGGTGGTCTAAATCCGGAGTGGGCAGTCCAGGGCAGCGAAATAGTCGGGAGGGTGAAATGGTTGATGAAAATAGTCTTTGATAAAAAGTGAAAAGCAAGTGAAAATTGCGTAGAAATGACTGGTAACTATTTCATATAAGGTTTGAATAAAGAGTAGAGTGGCAAAAAAGTGGACGAGAAGGATAGGAAGAAATTAGAACAAAACCTCCTAATACTGAATATGAAGTTTGTACTTGAGCTACTCAATAGCAGTCTGCATTGTCCTGTCGTGATAGCTTAGATTGTAGGATTGTGAGATCTCGGAACAGATTTAATACTACTATCTAGCATCACTCTTTCTTCTGGCTATCTTATGTGTTGGAATATGTGTCCCCTTGTACTTCATTACCTTGCGCGCTATCCTCTTTTTGAGTTGTCTGGTCGTCATTGAGAAACACACTGCTGTACTTACTGGGTTGAGTAAGTCATGCGGTCAGAGAGAAATCATTGTAATGAAGAATACTGTAATACTTTACGTATATCAGAAGTCATGTTCATAGTACATTTGGTTTCTATAAGTAGTGGTGGATTCTCCCCTATCGTCAAGGGAAAAAAGAAGGATGATAATATTGCGAATTTCGCCAGGTTATGAGCCCGGATTGACGCTTTCCAAGCCGAAATCAATTACCTGTTCGATAACCACACTTTCCTCTAAGAAGACTTCATGATGTCTCAACATCCTAATGAAAATACTTATACCCATAAACGGTTCCGCTGCCCTCTACTTACTGAGCGAAATTATCCAACCTGGGAAAGGAGTATCAAGATGCGCCTTATGGCCGAGAGTTGCTGGGAGCTGGTAATTGGTAAAGAGGAGGCCCCTACTCGCCTTCTTTTAGCTGATGGTGCTTCACGAGCTATGGAGTCAGCTCATACTATTGCACTAAAGGAGTTCAAAGCGGACGCAACTGACTTTGCGAGACGAGCTGGAAAAGCTGCATTGATAATCAACTCTACACTGTCCGCAGGAGTTGAGTTCTATGTTAAAGACACCATCAATCCAATTGATATGTGGACGATTCTGAGAAATAAGCTTACCTTGGTTGATAATTGGGGCTTGCAGCGTACCCTCAAGCGAGACTTCTACAAGATGTGCTATGATGGGAAGGAGGCCATCACGACTTATATAAATCACCTATGAGGCTTTCAGCAACAGCTTCAGGGAACAGACAATGAGGTCTCGAACGATGAGTTAGTCAACCGAATTATGACTTCCCTTCCACCCAGCTGGGAACAAAGAATCATCACCCTGGATGATAAATGTGATCTCACTCGGGACGATCTTGAGTGAGCACTTCGTAGCCATCAGGCTAAACAGGCGGTCATTCCAATCCAAGCTACGAAGGCATTTGCTGTAGCAAGATATGGTACAAGGGCCAGAGGCAATCCATATAGGGGACGCGGTAAAGGTGGCAGAGCGAATGATCACGGAAGTAGTAGCCGTAGTAGCAAGTCGTGCCAGTACTGCTTAAAGGTAGGAGATTCTCAAAATGACTGCTTTATAAGGAAGAAAGCGGAAGAAGCAAGGAGAGACCAGATGAAACGACAATCCACTAAAGAGTCTGATACTTATGTCAGTAGTGTGAATATATCTCTTGCAAATGCTCATGCCCTAATGACGAAATGAGGGTCAGTCGTATACTCTATGGGTGACTGGTTTATAGACTCTGGTGCCACTGACCATATGTGTAATGAGTATGAGGACTTCTTTGCTCTCAAGAGACTGAGGGCCCCAATTCGTGTTGTCCTCGGTGATGACACTGTGGTATTCGTATATGAAGTAGGGTCGATTAAACTTAGTCCACAAAGGCTGCTCAAACGTGTCCTTTTTGTTCCCGACTTGTGCCCTAAACTACTCTCCATTAGCGTTGTTACGCAGCTTGGATACCAAGTGATCTTTGACCAGTCTGGTTGCTGGATCTGGAAGGAGGATACCAATATTCTCTCCGCTTCACAACATGGTAATCTTTTCAAGGTTGACCTAGCTCGAGTCAACTTTACTAGATCAGAACAAGAGGGTCATACTGATACTATCATTCCTACCACTATTTCAACTAGGATAGAAGAACATGCCAGTGATCTACAGCTTTGGCATAACGATTGGGTCATTTAGACATTTCAGATGTGCATCGACTAGAGCACCTGGGTACTGGACTTACTATCAAGGAATCTAAACTTGAAGCATCTTTGGGTGTGTGCTCGGCCTGCCTTCAAGGCAAACAACAGCACTCTTTCAATCGAAAGTATTAGTCATCCCGTATTCTAGAGAAGTTAGAACTAATCCACTCTGACTCCTGTAGACCGTTGCCTGTTTCCTCACTAGCGGGAGCACAATACTTTATTCTTTATGTTGATAACCATACCAGAATGGTATGGTGTTATTTCATTCGACAAAAGTTAGTGAAGTATGTAGTAGACATATTTAAATCATTCAAGGTGTTGGTGGAAAAACACTCAGGAAACTCTATTCTTCACTTTCGCTGCGACAACGGTCATGGTGAATATGATAACCGCTTGTTTCCGGAGTACCTAGTGTCTGAGGGGATAATCTATGAACCTTCTGCACCTTATACACAGCATCAGAATGGAATCAGCGAATGGATAATTCGTACAATCATGGAGCGAGCACGTACGATTCTGCTTGAATTACAGCTAAACGACTCCTTTTGGGCAGAGGCTGTCAATACCGCTGTCTACCTTCACAATCATAGTCCAACCCGAGCTTTACAAGACAGCACACCATACCAGGCCTGGCATGGACTACAACCTCCATTACGTCACCTACGGAAATTTGGCTGTGATGTGTATGTCTATGTTCCAGATCAGTGCAGGAAGAAACTAGATGCCAAGTTAAGACGATGTATTCATCTCGGATACGTGCATAATACTACAAAGGTCTGGCGCTTATGGGATATAGCAACCAGGAGAGTTATTCCGGCTACGGATGTGATATTTGATGAGACAAGCTTGGGTGGTCGTACTCCATATTGCTCCCTACACCCACTGAGTACACTCTTAATCGTTAAGCTTGATAACACTGTTGGTAGTGACACACCCGCAGTCTCTAATAGCGAAACAAATCAATCACAAGGGCAAACTGCAAGTAATTACACTACTCTGTCAGAGGTAGATGATACCGCAGGTGGGAAGGTATTATTTGTTTTAGAGGATAGGGTTGGTAATTCCGATGAGCCTATGCCTAGTACCCAACACGATGACTCACCTATGGCCATGGGTATGAGTATGGAAATGTCCATTACACCGAACGGTATGGCACCAGGGGAGGAGGAGCCCACTACTTCTAACAGAGCGGCTCCAGATGGGAATCATTTACCAGCTCTGCGCAAGTCGACACGAGCTAGAGGACCCTCCTTCTGGTTAAGGGATAGTGTTACTTTTGCTGCGCGTGCAAGTAAGCATGCTGAATCCCAGAGCTATCAAGAAGCATTAGAGCAGGCAGATTTTCGCAAGTGGGAGATAGCAATGAGAGAGGAGTTTAGATCTCATCTTGATAATGAGACTTGAGAGCTTGCGGAGCTTCCCCCAGGAAAGCAGGATATTACTTGCAAGTGGGTCTACAAGCTGAAGATAAATGCAGATCGCTCGACACGTTTCAAGGTGCGGCTTGTAATTCGAGGATTCGAGCAAGTCCCAGGAATCGACTACCAAGAGACCTTTGCCCCAATGGCAAAGTTCGTTACTGTGTGGGTACTACTATCATTAGCTATATATTACGATTGGGAAATTGAGCAGATGGATGTTAAGACAGCGTTCTTGCACCCAGCTCTTAAGGAAGAGGTATTAATGACGATTCCTGAAGGCTATGCAGAGTATTCAGACATGCCATACTCAGATGGTTCATACCCGGTATTGCATCTCTTAAAAGCCCTGTATGGTCTGAAACAGGCACTACGTGCCTGGTATGAAAATATCACCAGGTTCTTCCTGGAAGCTGGAATGTCGAGGTTGCATGAAGATCCGAGTTTATTCTTTTCCCATGACTTAATTATTGTCATCTATGATGACGATCTGTTATTATTCGCTAAAGCCATGCAGACCATACAAAGAATGAAGACTGCCCTTTTTAATACTTACCATATGACTGATCTTGGACCTATTACCTAGTTCCTTAGTCCCCAGATCATTCGAGATCGTGTTCAATACCGTCTGGATCTTCACCAGGCACTTTACATAGAGGAAATTCTTACATGATTTCAAATATTGGATTGCAAGGGAGTTTGGACTCCGATGGAGTCCGGTATCCACCTACCACCTTGCCCGGATGACACTGATCCGCATGCCCGCCCTGAGTATCAATCAAAAATAGGGAGCGTAATGTATGCAATGCTTGGGACCAAGCCGGATCTGGCATATACAATATCGAGTTTGAGCAAGCATAATGACAAACCAACACACTCCCCCCACATCGCACCTCAGCCAGTCTTCCGCTATTTGAAGGAAACACTAAATACAGGAATTCGATAAGAAAGGCCAAGCGGTTTGCCCCCTATCTTCCCTAAGTCAATTTGCTATACAGACTTAGACTGGGCTGGTGACAAGGAGGATAGAAAGTCTACAAGTGGATATGTGTTTCTTCTCTGTGGTGGAGCTGTTTCTTGGAAAACATGGAAAGAAGAGATTGTTGCAACATCCAGAACTGAGGTTAAATATGTTGCACTCACTGAAGCAGCTAAGGAGGCTGTCTGGCTGCGAAGATTATTGATTGAATTAGAATCACGAGTGGGGACTGACACTATACCTGATATAACAACGAATTATTTCTTTGAGTCCCAACCTCAAGCACAGTCAGAGTCAGTCCTAAGTCAAGAGTCAAGACCTCATGCCGAATCTGGACCTGTATTCACCTCTTCTGAACCTCAACAAATCTATGTGGACAATCAGGGAGCTATCAAGTGCTCTGGAAATACGCAGTTCCATTCCAAGACTAAGCATATAGATCTCTGTTACCACTACATTAGAACAGCCCGCGAGCAGGGTGAAGTCTCGGTTACCTACATACTGACTGCAGAAATGACAGTCGATTTACTTACCAAGCCTCTCGCGAAGGAGAAGCAGTGGAAACATCGGCGGGCAATGAGAATGATAACTACCTAGTCAGTTGAGCTGGGCATATTCGTATTTTCGTTTGGACTAGTTCTTTCATTTCACTATGTATACCCAACACTCTTTTTCCCTGGCAAGGCACTTTTCTCCCACTGGGTTTTTGGCCTTCCACGTTTTTAATAAGATTGTGGGTGATTGACTGTATTTCATTTCTCTTGTTGTGGTCGCTAGTACTACGGGGAAGTGGGAGTGTTGCAATATGTGTCCCCTTGTACTTCATTACCTTGGGCGCTATCCTCTTTTTGCGTTGTCTGGTCGTCATTGAGAAACACACTGCTGTACTTACTGGGTTGAGTAAGTTATGCGGTCAGAAGAAATCATTGTAATGAAGAATACTGTAATACTTTACGTATATCACAAGTGATGTTCATTGCACATTTGCTTTCCATAAGTAGTGGCAGATTCTCCTCTATCATCAAGTGAAAAAAGAAGGATGATAATATTGCGAATTTCTACATTATGTACTAGGATTTTATTAATACGGAAGAATATCAGACCAATATGTGAAAAATTCAACTAGTCACAAAGGGGAGAAGGGGAAATAGGAAGAACTAATAGGTTGGTTATAATTCACACTCTGAAGTCGTTATCCCTTGGTCTGCTGAGACACTGGCGAAATCTCTCTCATGCATTACTGCCATTGCTGGTGTCTTGGCATTTATGTGATATTAAAAGTATGTGTACTCAAAACTACGCCAGAGAGGGGACTCAGTCATGGAAAGAATGCCCTGCTGTAGGTGGTCAGCTTGACATCGTTACCACCGCTATAAAGAGGCTCAGCTCGAAGTCACATGCATCGCTGGCTACAATATATTAAAACCACAGCACTAATGCATGAGAGAGATTTCACCAGTGTCTTAGCAGACCAAGGGATAACACAAAGAGTTTTACAAAACAATGCAATTAGATATCAGTAGTTGTTTATAATTATCACAAATGGTAACTAAGGGAGGACTAGGTCTCACATGACTAATAGTTATTAGTTATAGTCAGTTATTATTTGTACTATAAAGTCAGTCGACTCATAGGGGATCAGATGATGACGCAATAGTGTGTTATTGGTTTATTGTTAATGGTTAATCATTAATATAACTCATGATTGTGGTCATGTGGTTTATATATTTCGCATATGACTCATAGTTATAAGCTATGGGTTTCACGCATGAATCAGCAAAAGGTATTTCCGTTTTGATCCCTAATATCTAGATACCGATATTCATCTGCGCCTCCATCAGCAAAGACAACTTTAACCACGGATGCATAACGCCTACGGCTGGATGAGCTGCGTAAGGATGAGTCAGGTGTGGACGAGCCGTATATGGACGAGCTGCCTCTGGACGAGCTGTGTCTGGACGAGCTGCGTCTGGATGAGCTGGGTCAGGATGGGCTGCGTTAGGATGAGCTGTCTTAGGATAAGCCATGTCTGAACGAGCTGTGTCAGGGCGAGCTGCGTCCACCCCATGCGTTCTCAGTGCCCTGGCCTTCTGGGAGGTCTTTGCGTATCATGTCTTGAATCGGGTACATCCTGACAGCCCTTTCTCCTTCCCTAGCGTCATGTGCGCTTGTCGTGGCCCATTCTGTCTTACCACTCTACGCCCGTGTACCTTTTAGTCTCCGGCGTCCGCTGTACCCCTACCAAATTGACAATATTGGGTGCCTCTCTCACCACATCCCCACCTCCAGGGGCCTGAATCTGGCACATGGCATCCCAGAAGGGTTCGTTTGTAGTCTTCGCCCTTCCGCCATTTCATAGGAATGCATACCGTAGTATGGAGAATTGCCTTATTGTTACGATCAGCTGAGGCTAAACCTATATCGTGTAGATTGATTCTTATTGAACATGCTTCACCTTACCATTAGGCTCTGTAGCGTGCTGTAGTTTCTTATTCACATTAAATCTCAGCAGGTTAATCTTCTAGAACTCAACCGGCTGAGTTGAAGCCGGAGACTTTGGGTGGGGATTGCTATTTTGAGTGTCTGGCCTTAGCTCAGCCACATCTAGATTTCATTAAATGTCCGCAAATTTATCTTGTAGTACTTATACAGCCTAGTTGAGGCCTCATAAATACCGTACATAATCTCATAGAATAATTTCATATAATTAATATATATCATTAAACGTTCCCAGATCAATCCTATAATTCACTATCCATTGCCTCTCCCTGCTAGAAATTGCATGCTCCTTTCGAATTACTACCTCCATATCAACTATTCGCATGTCTCGACCAGTGGACCACTTCCCGACTTGTATAGGTCCACTTGTCAGGTAAAATCTCCCACTCTTGATCAGATCCAGAGGAAGAAGAAGCATCAGGAAAATGTTGGAGTGTGGTCCACAGTGGTCCTGAACGCTCCTGGTCCACCAAGGGGGGTTGTGGTCCCCGTAGTCCACCTGATCCACTCTGATCCATTCTGATCCACACTTTTTGAAATTTTACCGAAAATGTGGACCAGGGTGGATCAGGGTGGACCAGGAGGACCAGGGGGACCATAACCCCCCTTGGTGGACCAGGACGAGTTTTACATTTTGCTGATGAACAAATACCAGCCGATGGACTCCTCTGGCTTCACTTTGAATATTTCTTATCTTGAAATGTGATAATAATCGCACCACTGCCTGTTCACGCAAATCACTATTCCTCTCCTCTCCACCAGTATGGAGCTAGACCCAATTATTTCTAGCTGGGCCGTTATGCAGGAGCAAAAAAAGACCTTGGGTCAGATGCATCGGCGTTGCGCCCTGATGGAACTGACTTCGCTTCTGCGTTCTCTACGCCCTGTGCGCCCTGAATTTCATTGCAACGCCCTCTATCTCCTGACGCGACGTCACCTCGGACTGACGCCCTGTCTACGCCTTAGCTCCGGTTCTCTTAACTTCCTTCTCATGATGGCGCCAGCTTCACATTGCCTGTTCCGCGTGCCATGATGTATTTCTCCTGCTATCTCTAACATTGGCCTGCGTCCCCGTTCAGAATCTCACGTGTATAGGGTAAACTAGCTAGTACCCTTTATTTTCTAGGCAATTGCTTCTATATATCATCTGTATACAACTTGATGATAGGCAAAAAGCCGTCTGGCGAATTGTGATGAGGAAGTTAGAAATACCTCACCACGATTCTCCAGACGGCATTTTTTGTTACGGCAAAGTCGCGTGAGTACTAGGATATGCACGCACAGCCAGCCCCCCCACCCCCACCCGCATTGTGATTCCTTAATATACTTCGTTGAATGTTCTCCAATCAAACCGGCTGTTAACGAGCCAGCGCCGTTCCCCCTCCGGGATCAGGTGCGCCAGGTCGTGAATTGTCCCGACGTCAACTATGGAAAACTCTCGAGCATCCTTCCTCATCTCCACTGTAATAAGGCCATGTATGTCTGAGGGGAATCCTGAGTTGACTGCACACAACATCCGAACAGCCGCGACCCGACGTACAGCATTCTCACACGTGTAGTCCGTGATTTTGAAGAGTGTCACGAGCTTTGCCGGGAGACGGCCCCTCAGTGCACCATATATCTCTTCAGAATCGGCCTGGACCGAAACCCAATCATTGCGACTCCCCTGGTTGCGGAAGTGTAGGGCGCCCATGCATTGTGCACGGTGGATATTGTACAGGTCACTTTCTTGGAACGCCACAACCGGTATTTCGAGTTGTGTTAGTAGTTCAACAGGGAGTGAATGAAGTATCGCATGATCTTCAGGAAGCTGGCACTCTATAGGCAGGTTATGCCGGCTATATCAGATCAATTTGTGACATATACTCTGGAGGGAGACCCCCAACACCTTACTAAAATCCAAGACGTTAGACACGTAGTCTCGACGCCCTTTCAGGATCCTCCTACCGATGACCGGCACAGTTATAGCAGTCGTTGTACTCTCTTAATGTTGCAGGACATCCGCAGAGACCTCGGCGTAGCTGAGTGGAATAGATTCGAGGTTCAATGTCACAAACAGTGACTAAGCAAGGCAGACTCTCACATGACTAATAGTTATTAGTCATCGGTTTGTTATCTTTTACACTATGAGATCAGTTGACTCATAGGTTTTCACATGACGACGCAATAGC
>Ga0307507_10002642_pt1 | contig 36954 bp, 2 predicted proteins | sample 7_EM_MG_FD_207223 | JGI IMG/M metagenome (GOLD analysis project Ga0307507, IMG submission 207223) | Populus trichocarpa ectomycorrhiza microbial communities from riparian zone in the Pacific Northwest, United States - 7_EM | ecosystem: Host-associated > Plants > Roots > Unclassified | place...
TGACATGCAATTAAGGTAAAGTTATATGCTATATATTTAACTATTATATATTATCTAATATAATCTTATACAATCTTATATAGTTTTATTACTTAGAGGCTCTGCATAAGGCTCTGCATAAGGCTCTGCATAAGGCTTTATACAAAGCTCTATACGAAGCTCTATACGAAGCTCTACACGAAGCTCTATATAAAGCTCTATATACAGAGGCTCTGCACGAAGCTCTGCGCATAGAGGCTCTATATGACGCTCTACACAAAGCTCTGCATGAAGCTCTGTATAAGGCTCTGCGCGAAGCTCTACATATAGAGGCTCTATATGAAGCTCTATATAAAGCTCTATACGAAGCTTTACGTATAGAGGCTCTGCATAAGGCTCTGCGCAAAGCTCTATGTATGGAGGCTCTATACGAAGCTCTATATTGGGTCCCTGCTATATTTCTGATAGCGTCTATATGTGTCTCTGCCTATATAGCTGCCTTATTTTTTACCCTTCTTTCCTTCCTTACATCCTTTTTACCTAGGGAGGCACTAAAACGGCAGCTAGTAAAGGACTATTGCTAGAACTAGATGACTATCGCTAGAACTAGACAACCATTACTAGAACTAGATGACCGTCGCCAGAGCTAGACGACTATTGCTAGAGCTAGACAACTGTCGCTAGAACTAGACAACCGTTACTAGAGCTAGACGACTGTCGCTAGAACTAGATAACTGTCTCTAGAGTTAGACAACTGTTGCTAAAACCAGACGACTATCGCCAGAGCTAGATGACTGTCGCTAGAACCAGACGACTGTCGCCAGAGCTAGATGACTGTCGCTAGAACCAGACGACCGTCGCCAGAGCCAGACGACCGTCGCCAGAACTAGATGACTGTTGCTAGAACTAGACGACCGTCGCTAGAGCCAGACGACTGTCTCCAGAGTTAGACAACTGTTGCCAAAACTAGACGACTGTTGCTAGAGCTAGACAACCGTCGCCAGAACTAGATAACTGTTGCCAAAGCTAGATAACCGTCGCTAAAACCAGACGACCGTCGCTAGAGCTAGACGACCGTCGCTAGAACTAGATAACTGTCGCTAAAACCAGACGACCGTCGTTAGAACCAGATGACTGTTACTAGAACCAGATAACCGTCGCCAGAACTAGATAACTGTCGCCAGAGCTAGATGACTGTCGCTAGAACTAGACGACCGTCGCCAGAGCTAGACGATAACGACTAGTTAGCAAGCACTATAAATGATTTAATTGATTAATCGAATCAAGGTAGCACAGATAGGTAGGTATAAATAGGGAGATGCTAATGGGTAGGCAGATATAGATAGGTAAGCAGATATAAATAGGCAAGCGGATGTAGATAGGTAGGCAGATGCTAATGGGTAGGCAGATATAGACAGGTAGGCAGATGTAAATAGGTAGGCGATGTAGATAGGTAGGCAATGCAGACAGGTAGGTAATGTAAATAGGTAGGTAATGCAGACAGGTAAGTAAATACAGACAGGTAAGCAGATGTAGATAGGTAGGCAGATGCTAACAGGTAGGTAGATATAGATAGGTAGGCAGATGTAAATAGGTAGGCAATGCAGATAGGTAGGCGATGTAGGCAGGTAGGTAAGTTAATAGGTAGATAGGTAGAAGAGAACCATTGCTATATTATATTAAATTATCTAAAATAATATTATTTATTTTGCTAGCCTTATAAATAGCTTTAAAGTAGCTTTTATTTATTTAAAACATGTTATTAGTATAAAAGAGGTAAATATAATTATGGTTGCCAAATGCGCAGATTACTGGCAGGTTGCGCGTAGGTTGCGTATAGGCTGCGCGCAGGCTGCGTGTCAAAAAAACACAATATAGGCTAGTTGGTCGAGTTGCTAAATAACCTCAACTACGCGCTAATTGCGTCAACCACTAACCATTGAGGCCATTGAAAGGGTACCATATTTTGCCAATATAGGATAAACGGCTACTAGCTACGGTTTACGCTAGTATAGAGAGGGTACTGTGAAAGGTAATAGGCATTATAGAGGACGATATACTATGTAAGAATTGGCGGCTAAATTGGCTTAATGCTAAGCTATTAAACATGTTTTATAGGGTAGAAATATTATAAGATCCAATTAAACCGTTATAGAATAAGTATTTAGCAAATATATATATCTAGACATAGCAGAAGCTGATGTATTACTTTTACTACGTAAAGGACGGTGAATGCTTATGTAAGGATTTATTTCAACCTATAGAGAGGTAGCTTAAGTGTGCTAGTAATATAATAGAGGTGGCAAATAAGGTAAAGCTAAGGGAAGAGCAGGATAAAGGAGAGAATAGAGAAGGTAGAGTAGGAACTAAATAAGCTATAAATAAGCTAGATAAGCTTACCCTAGAACTTAGCCTTGCCTTTATTTAATAACGGCTTAATATAAGGGTATTTAATTTACTAATGGTCTTATTTACTACTGTTCTTATATAGGACAGTAAAGAATGCAGCTAGATAAAGATTGGCTACTATATATTATACCTATCGCATTTAATCTATAATAGTCAGCTAATTATATTTTAGCATTGCCTTAATACTCTTAATGCGGGTAAGGTAGAAGATCTTAGCGGGTATTTAATTAGTGTGTAAGACTAATGGCTACTTAATAATAGTCTGGGCCTAATTAGTAAACTGCTTATAACTTAACTGCTAGGTTCTAGGATTGTATAGAATATAGTTAGCTAAGCGCATATTTATTAGCACAGCGATAAGCAAACTATAGTATATAAGGATATAAAATTTACTATAGCTAACTTACGTAATTTTGTTAAGCAAGAGCTAGTAGCTATACGCAAAATATTTTACTAAGACTTGTGTTTTGGGTTAGAAAACGTCCCTATATATAAGGTTTATAAGTTATTAGATAATTAGGACTTGTTTTAGCTAGGTAGCTCCTTTCTTATAGATGGCCGCAATAAGGAGCACTTAGGCGGCAGTAACAGATAGTTACTAGATAATTTAAGGCTACGGCTAGATATTTTTAGACTGCTTATGTTAAAAAAGGTAGATAGAGAATAGTAGGTATCTAGTAATGCGGCCTATTAATATAAATACGCGGTCTAACGTTTCTTAGAGTATATAATAGTTTATATCTATATTAGTTTAGGCTAGCTGGTAAGGAAACCTAAGTTCTTAGGCACTAGGTAGTGTAATAAATAAGTAGATAAGTAAAACTTATTTATCTATAATAGCTATCTACTCTTTATATTAATATACTATAAGTTGCTAAATCAGACTAATACTTATAGGTGGCTAGTCCGATTCCTACTTCCTAAAGTTAGTGAGCTAATAGTGTAGTATATAGTCCTAATCCTGTCCTTTTATATCTGGCTTAAGGAGGAAGTTCTTATTCTAGAAGATATATCTAAGTATTTATAGTCCTAAGGTAAAGATATGTGGATAGAGAATAAAATAATAAGGGTGCTAGTGTTAGAGACTAAAGCAACTATCTTAATAGCAATTAACGCATAAAAATAGCGGTAGATAGCTATAGGGATTAGAATAAAAAAGTTTACTAGACTAGATTATTAGCTAGACCTTAACCTATCTAGAGATATTAATAATCCAGATAATAAACCTAGTGGCAGCCGCGGCGGCTACGTAATACTAGAAGTATTTTATTAGTAGGTGTTATATGGGCCCTATACTGGGAACTAAGCATATAGGGGGATAGTTAATTTTCGCAACGGGCTTACTAACGCTAGGCTTTAGAAGTATCTTTAAGTAAGTTAGATATGGTATGGCCTATATAGAGATCCTATCTAAATAGTGGCTAGGATGGTAAATAAGTATTACTAGGAAGGACCTAAAATGGATATGCTTAATACCCCCCTAGCGAAGAGGATTGTATATAGGAAGGCTCTACTATGCTATAGACGTCATTAAATAATAGAGGAGGCTATAGCGGCACTTTAAGAACTCTATAGTCCCTAAGTGTAGTATAAATCCGCTAAGTAGGAAGAAGTAATATAGGTAATATTAGACGGCGTAGGGTAAGTTATTATTATCTTAAGCACTAAGGAAGGAAAAAGCCTTTTATTTATCCTTTTATTAATGCTCCCTAGCGTAGGTATAATAGTAGTAATACTTCCCCTAATTGGCTTAAAGCATAACATAATATGGCGGCTTAACTATATAGGGCTTGGGTATAAGGTGTAGGAATATATAAAAGATAAAGAAGTTAAATATCTGTTGGTATTTATATTAGTTAATAAGGCGGTTAGTGTTATATTTTGCTTTTATCTAAACTGACTTAAAGCCAGAAATAGGCTTAATAGGGTAATTTTTAATAAGAGTTATCTAGCCGTAATTGCATTTTAGTACTGGCCTAAGATAAAGCTGGTTAAATATCTAAGAAGCCTATACTGTTAGTTTATCTATCTTATAGCTATATTGCCACCGACCATAGTTAATTGGTTTAAGTAGGCAATACTACTATACCAGCCTTATATAATCTGGTTTTTAACATTACGCACAGATCTGGAATACTAGGTTAGGCGAAGTAGTATTATAAGGTTATAGGATTTTACGCTAGTAGAAATAAGAGCTATACTGCAAGAGAGTTAGTTTATTTAAGAGTAAGGGGCGTGCTGTATTATATATACTATAATAAGACTAGAGGCAGATAAGGTTGCAGAAAGGCTATAGTATTTTATATACTACTTAGATTCTGGCATAGATAAGGAAAAAACTTCGGCTCTAGCTAAATAGGTCGCTAGGGAGTTTTAGGTAATAGTTACTATAAGTATATTTAGCCCCAGAATAAACCACGCTTATATATAGGCGGTCTTTTATATTGGCCCTTTTATAAATGTAATAGATTTTGTGTAGGAAGCAGGACAGGCAGAAAGAGATAATAAAGGTAGGATTTCTTATATTTTCCTACCAAAAAACTGGAAGGCTGTGGATGTTGGGCTAGTAGGTAAGCTCTTACTAAACAAAATAAAGGCTATATAGCAGTACCTAGATAATCCGCGATGTTGGTTACTACTGCTTAGCATCTTCCTTAATAAGGTACCGCAGATGTGCAGATATAAAAGTATATTATATAACTGGTGTAGAGAGCTAGGCATTCTAGTTAGGGCTAATAAGATTAAGCTAGTGGCGGCTAGTAAATTAAGGGAGGATAGTTTAGGAATATTAAAAGGGGTAGATAAGTCTAAGAGTTCTAGCAATGTAAAGGACTTGGAGGTAGGAAGTTAGCTACTAAAGCAGTATATATGCGATAAAGAGCGTTGCTTATAACGATATATTGGTAACTTAAAGCTGCTTAAAGGCAGCTGCTTGCTCTACTAGTTAGTGGACTTGGCAGATCTAAGTATATTAGAAACAGTACGGGGAGCAGACTATATATTAAAGAAGTATTAGATGGTAGGTAAGTAGAGGTTCTTTAACTCTAAATGTGTGGCTATAGAAGAGGGTTAACGGCGGTTTTCTACAGGATAGAGGTAATATAAGGGGTGGCTGTTAATATACACCTTATGCTTTAAGTATGGGAACCTATAAACAATCTACTTAATATAGGGTAAAGGTTAGTGTGAGTATACTAATATATTAATGCCGGCTTGTTAGGGCGCGTATTAGTGGGAGATATAGTGTAGGCAGGTTCTAAAATAGCTAGTAGAATGTGATTTCCAAGACGAGCTTAAGTATATGCTATAGTTGGGAGAGGAGCGGGAGGTATATGGGCAGAAGGCTTATAATATAATATTTATTAGTAACTAGGTAATAATAGATATTTTAAGCAGACTACAGTTTTTTTTATATAAAAAGCTATTTTACTATAGGGGTTAATACAAAATCCACCTCTAAAGTTTTGTTTATTTTAATATCTACCTTTTATAAATAGAATCCACCTCCTATTAATTAAAGCTTAATAGCTTTATTATAGCCTAATGCTAATTTAGCTTAATATAATACCAATCTATATAGTAATCTATAGACGCGTATAGGCATTGTTCTAGAAATTTAACAAAGCTTGGCGCATTATACCGAAATTTTGGTAAGATGTGTTAAAAACGCGACCTTTCTAATATTTTTACTGTATGTAATACTATACCAAGGATTACAATGCAGATTGTAACTTTATTGCGAAACGGCAGAGTCCACTTTATTTAAAATTAAGCTTATTTTAATAAGGGAAACCCTATACTCTATTATTTTACTACTATATAAAGGGTAAAGCTATTAACCCTTAATTGGCAGGAGGTGGATTATATTTATAAAAGGCGGATATTAAAATAAATGAAACTTTAAAGGTGGATTTTATATTAACCCCTTTACTATATTAGAGTAATAAAATTAGGTTTTTTTAGTATATTAAAATACTATATTTAGATATTAAAATTAAATTATTTTAGTATAAGCTCTACGCCTACTATAATATCTACTATAACTAACTAGCTGCCATTTTCTGCTAGTAGTGTAATGGGCAGGAGGCTTGCTTAATTTTAAAAAGAGTAAGTATCTAGTATACCTACTAGATACGCTACGTAGAACAATATATAGAGCTTATTATAGGACCTATCTATAATACCTTTTTTTTCTACCGCTTTTTATTTTAATTTACCGTTTTCTGCTATCTTTACCGCTAGAAGTTGCCTGCTAGCAACTTTAAGGAACTTTAACCAGTTGTGGGCATTGCGTTATATACAAGGACTATTTCTTAGAAGGCTTACTAAATATTACCTTATATATTACTAGTATAAGTTATTACGGCACTAGCAGAAAGCGGCAGTTATAGTAGATGTTATGGTAGATATAGAGTTTACGTAACTCTTACGTAACTAGGGGATTGTATATATTATAACCCCTCTCTCCTTTTTCTTTCCTTATATAATATCTTAGTTCCTTACCTGCTATTATAAATTAGCACTATAAATAGCCGTTTAATTGCACTTATTATATACTGCGTCTTAGCTAGTATTATATTACCTAGTTTAAATAAATAAGCAAAGAGGTAACTAAAGAGGAAGCAGTTTAATTGTAGACTACCTTATTAAGCCCCTAGGTGAAATTAAAATAAAACAAAGCAAAGTTAGTAGGTAGAGGATAGGTAGCTATATCCTCTAAGGTAAAAAAAGAAGAGAAAGAAGAAGGGGGCTAAGTATCTTTAAAAGCTAAGACTCTCTAAGACTAAGTAGAGTTAGCTACGTAGAGTACCATAACTACCAAAACATTTTTATTGCTTGGGAATTTGCTTTTAAAGATATTTGTACTACTATCTAAAAGCTGTTTTCCATGCACACTAACCTCCTGCTATAGATATTTAATGAGGAAAAACGGAGCCATATCCCTAGTATTAGGATGCTTTTTCCTTTATGCAGCCTTTGCCTTGGTTAGAAGAGTGGTAGAGAGATCTATAAACGGTCTAAGACCTTTATCGCCATTGTTGAAGTTATATATAGCTTAGACTTTTAGTCTATATTTTATAACCTATTCTTTTACCTAACTCTAACAGAGATCCTAGAGGTAGTTTAGGGCGACTTTATAATACCTCTCTAGTATCTATACTACTAACATTCTACTAGTAAAGTGGTTTATAAAGGGAATTGGGTTTATCTTATTAATAAGAAATAGTATAGGGCATTTAGTACCTTCTTTATTAGGGCTCCTAGGGTCTGGCATTTTAAGGTATATATATACAACTAATCTTCTACTAGGCGTAAGGCATATCTTTTATAGCTTTAGAGACTTGTCCCTCTTTCCCTAGGGCAGTAGGTTAAATATATATAGGGAGGTAATAACGTTAAACCCTTAATATCCCTGCGGTAGTATTCCTCTCGCATATATAATAACCTTAGGGTTTGTAATATTGCCTATAACTAGCCCAATATAGCTGGGATTAGGCAAGTCCGTTATCCCCTACTATATTATAAAGCTAGCATCTATAATGTTCTGCCAGGCGCTTATATCTAAAAGAGGCTTATATAGGTTAATACTAACGTATATACTAGACCTAACCTAATGCTTTACCTCTATAGCTACCCGCGCCAAGCCTATCCCTAAATTAAGAATATTTTCTCTAGATATAAGATTCGCGAAGTTAATAAAGGGATAGATATTACGACCATGGGCGTAATAAATGAGGTTATAATTATAGGCAAGAGTCTTAAATGTTTAAAGTAACTTATCACGGGTATTATAACAAGGTATTATATATATGGATACTGTGTACCTACAGAGGCAATTAGTAGTAGTAGAAATAGGGTTACTAGTAAGCTAACTCCACTTATTGCTAATATACTAGGTTATAAACTGGGGATCTACTAAGCTGTGGTAGGGTAGGGAAAGGAACTAAAGAAGCTAAAAAGAGTATAGTAAGTAAATGCGCTTATACTAAGAAGGGGATAGATAACAGTAGGCTAATTAAGCATTAGCAATCTTATCTTAAATTATAAAGTAGCTGGCTATAATAGTAACGCGATCTAGCTGCAGCTATAAGCCACTTATAGTGACTTACTAAAAGTAGAGGTGGAGATACCTAGTAGCTAGCGGAGAAGAAAAAGCGTTAGTAGTAAAGCTTTACTTATAATTATAGAACGACAGAATTAGGCTGATTCGTTTAAAATAGCCATACAAAGGGATGCTAAGAGATTAGGCGAACGACCTAATTCATTTAAAATATAGGGGCTGATTCGTTTAAGGTTCCCAGGCTTAAATATTTCCAAAACTTATACAAATAGTAAAAGGGAGAAATTGCTGACCTATAGTATATTCAGATTAATAAAAACCCCAATTAAATAGGTTGCAAAGTTAGAGTTAGTTGGGGTAATGTTAGTGTTTACGTAGTAAGCACTAACCATATATCCTAGTCGCAAAGCTTACCTGGCATTACAATAGGACCTCCCTCGCATACGTAAACAAAATTTGTAGTGCTAGCTTTTAAAAGGGCCTAAATTACAGCGGCTATAACTTAACGTATACATAATTTTTAGAAAGGCTTTTATAAAATATCTATTTATCGCATATATCTAACCGAAATTAATCCCACCAACTTATTAAATAGGTAAAGAAATATCCTTAATAGCTAGTGTAGGATAACGCTCAAATAGCTAAACTAGGTTAGAAAGATGCATTTCCTGCAGTCGATTATCACTTATATCTTTAATTAGAAGATGGCTCTAAGGCGGCTAGCGGCCCATTAAGGCATTTTGTATAAAGTGCTCTATTAGTTAACCAAACTTAATAGTATCTAGGTAGAATCGCTTAATAAGTTTAAGGAATACCTTAAACACAGCTAACAAGAGCCGCTTAATAAAAGAATAAGGTACTTTAGATATAGGAACAAGAGTAAAGATACCAGAACCAAGTATCTCCCGCATATAATACCATTGGTGGCCCTTAGTAAGACACTTTGTAAAGTAGTGCCATTGCTTATTAGATGGAGCCAAGAAGTTGGCTAGCAATAAAGAAGGCGTATTAGTAGATGGGTAGAGTATATTAAAGAGCTAGTTCTTAACTAAAGAGGCGTCGCTAATACCTCTACCCCGTATGGTTAATTGTGTATAGTCCAGAAGTACTTCCACGTTTCAATAATAGTCGTAGAGGTATATAAGATAATAGTAATAGAGAATATCTTAAAGTATCCCAGTTGCTTTAATGGTGGTAAGGTTAAAGAAAGCCTTTTGGAAACCTAATAGCGTGGCATTTATGTTTTAGCTACTGGAGCTAAAAGCAACTAAGGACTATAATAACAGTTGGGGAGTAGTCTAGCGGTTTAAATCCACGGTGCCGTTTTTTCGCCAGTGGGCGAGTACGGCCTTTACGTTCTTAATAGCCTCTCTACTGCCAATAGCGCTTGCCCTGTAGACTAAGGTAAATGCCTCTCGTCTACCTATTCCTATATAGTTAGGCTGTTTGGCTAGCTAGGTAAGCTTCCTTCTGTTCTCCCGTATATATATATCCTATATGTTATCCTCTTCCTTAGTTATAAATACCTCCAAAAGTGTATTTTCTAACCTTCTATGCCTTTCCCTTTCTTTACGCCTGTTTATATTACTGACGGTTGTGACGTACTCTAGCTCTAGTGCAGCTATATAGTCCTAAGCACGCTTAGTAGGCGGTTAAGATAGAGAAGAGGCATTGGATATAGGCCTTTTATTTCTATAATAGGCGCTCTTATTACTTATGTCCCGTAGGCTGTCTAGACTATTGTTAATAACATTAGCTGTGGACCAAACCTATACTAGGCTACCGTAGTTACTATTATCCTTGCTTTGCGGTTAAGAGTCTAGAATAGCATTGTCTATATTAACCTATTCGCGTTCCTGTTTAAGCTTAGGTTTAAGTTATAAAAGCACTTTAGGCCTATAGAACTGGCGGATCCACTACAATTCATCTTTAGGTAACTTTGTAATAAAGAACAATAGGCTAGGGTTAGCACTATCGCGCACCTATACTATAGGGGTGTCGGTGCCGATAAATAATACGGGAAGTAAACGTAGAAGGAAGGTTTGTATCTCTTAAGGGGTTACGCCAGAGGCTAGGATTAATACAGCCATAGGTATTTAATAATATAGAGATTTGTGTTCCCCTTAGGCACGGAAATTAGAAACACTATTATAACTAATAACGCATACCACCTAGCTTATATAGGGAGTATTTTTAGAGGCTAGTAAGAAAACCGCGCTACCTAAGTGGCCTAATATAATATATTACAGTAGAAGACCAATCGGATTATAAATATAGCAATAGTAAGGACTTGGGCCGGCCTTATAGTGATCCTTATTTATTTAGGAGGAATGGTATAAAAAGGGGGAACTGGACTAGTAATAAGTTACTACTAATAGCGCTATTAATACGTCTGTTTTAGGAGATAAACCGTCTATACTCTGTTAACGAGCAGCTATATTACACGCAACGGCCAACCAGGTAAAGGTAGAAGGGCGAAATAAGGCGGTTTGGTTAACGTAGTTAAAGTTTTAAAAACTAGGGAAATGAAAGAGGAGATTGCGGGTTAACATATATAGATACAGACGGTTAAAGTAATAGTGCTAGATTATTACACAAAGATGGTTAGCACGTATTGCCGCTATAGCCGCGGAACAGTTTAACCGATTTTTTAAGTATATGCCTAAATATTAAATCATCCTTTGTAAATATTGCCTATACGCCATTACCCCTAATTAGATTGGAGGGCATTTGTCCAACTAATATAAGGGAAAAACATCTAAGGAGACAAGGGAAGCCATTATAGGGTTTATTAGGGAGTTGGACAACATTGCTTAGATAAAAAACAAAGTTATTTACCTATAAGAGCTTGTTAAGGTTATCCTAGGGCTTCTAATATTCCATAACGGATTTTTATGTAAATGGGAAGGTAAAGAGGGGACAATATACCCAGATGTATATATTTGCCGGATGATTAAAGGCATCCAGGAATATTACAAGGAAAAATATTAGTGGGTAAATTGCTAGAAGCGAGGAGGAAACAGCCAAGTAAAATGTCGTAAGACAGTAAATAAGATATAGGTGGCGGATTAAGACTACTAGCGATTTTTCGTTTAGGGAGAGTGGTAGAGATATTTTCAAGTCATCTAGCGACGGGAGAGGACGGCGTAAGAATTTAATCCAGTTATTAAGCGTGCTAAAGCGGAGCTAGATTAGTAAGTGAAAGAGATTAAAGAAGCAAGAGAGAAAAGAGAAATAGAAGGGAATATTAATTAATTTATTGCAAACCTATAGCTAGAATTCACTGGTTAGGAGGAGTATATGCGGAAGTATATTTAATAAGAATTAATTAATTTAACGCAGCCCGCTATTAGGGAAGAGCTAAAAGAGCAGTAGGGGAGGTAGAGGTAGTAGCAGCGGCATTATTCTCTAGACTAATTAGTGGAGAGAGAAGGGGACGAAGGGTTAGTAGACGCGTATAAAGCGACAAGATAATTAATTAGGCGAGCGTTCCAGATATATCAGTTAAACGTAATAGGCAGATCTACGTTAGAATACATTAACAGATAAGAGGTTAGGGAACGTTTAAATAAGCGACCATTTTACGTAAAGTATAAGGTATAAATAATCCGCAAGTATAGTAACTACTGGGCTAAGATTCTCTGATATTTATAGAGAACATATATAAAGGCGTAAAGGCCGCAGTATATGCTAACTCCGCGTTAGGAGGGATGCTTATTTTCCATCCAGTCGCTTACTAGCGGAAATAAGGAGGGTAGATTAGATGTCCACGCCAGAAGGCAGAAGATCAAAGAGGCTTATTTAGTGTTTTAAGTAGCTATATTTAACTATAAGCTAAAGGTAAGTAAGTATAAAAGCGGCATTATTAGCGAACTGGCGGTGATTAGTTTAGACGCAAATAAGGGCAGATAGTTTAAGGCTTAGAACTTTATACTAGTTTTATTAGCAATTATAATAGTAGCACACGCGTTAGTTAGCTATTAGGCGCACATAGTTCAGCAAAGAGAGATATATAGATTGTAGAAATAGGGCTTAGAAGCGTATAAGAGCAAGGCAAAGGCGCTGTTTACCTTTAAGCTAGTAAAAAAGATAGTCCACTAATTTATAACATTGATAATATATAGAGGAGTGCCTACTCCTATAGATCGGGTTTTATATATAAGGATATATAGGTTTAGCATCTAATACAGCATAACTGGGGAAGAGAGGGTAGTGTAGAACGGCGATAAGATCTTAATTAAGAAGCAGACCTTTACGGTAGTAGATTTGCAGTTAATGGTTAAGGGACTATATAAAATAGTCCAATTGCAGCTGCTATAGGAATTACTCTTATTGGACGTTAATAAGTGAGGTATAGTCCGAGAGGGAACTATATAACTACCAGATTTAAAGTTAGAGAAGCTGCACAACAACTATATAGAGATAATGGAAGGCTAGAACTTCCTAAAAGACCCCTACAACCTATTTAAAGAGGACGACAAGAGATAGCTATTTAAATAGGTATTAGTGGAGGAGAAGCTAAAGAAGAAATTTATATATAAAGAATAGAGCAATATAGAGGGCAGTGGAGGCATTCCATGGAAAGATTAAGGCGTGTTTAACTATATGCAAGCAGTACGGAGATTTAAGGAGAGACTGTTCGTTTTGGTCTATATAACCAGCAGTGCGCCTATATAAGGGACGGAGATTATAAGCATCTAGTATAAGAACGGCGTAAACGGCAGAGGTACTAGAGGGGTTTATATTAATAGAGAACTGGTTTTATTCGTAACGTTATACTATAAAGGATATAGCGCGAGCAAGAAGGTTAAGATCATCTATTAGTACATACTAAGAGAGGTAAGTAAGATGGTTATATATTACCTATAGCTTGTCTAGCTGTACATAGAGATTTTATAGATACTATATAGAGGGCAGGATAAAATTAAAGCCTTTCTATAGAAGCTGGAGCCGGAAGAATAGTAGAGCAATAGTAAGGATAAAGAGGACGGAGATAAGCAGGAGAAAAGCAACGTAGTAGAATAAAGCGACAATAAAGGTAGAGGTGAAGGCGATAGTAAGAGACCCTAGGATATATCTAAATTGGAGCAGAGACTAAGTAATCTAGATAGCTTTTAAGGCTCTAATTGCGTACGCAGAGTAATACAGCGAGAGACGTCTGATAGAATAGACGCGCGAATTTCTATAAGTATTTGGCGGTATGTCTACCCGGCTATATAGAGAGAGATAGTAAGAGATAAGGGCGTTATTTAGAACTTGGATTTAGTATATAAGAACAAAGAAAGCAGTAATAAAACGGATAATATATAGAAGAGGTAGTCTAGACATTATAAGCGGACAGAGGAGATAATATATAGAAGACTATTAATAGAATTGCCGTTCTATACTATATTAGAAAGGCAGGAGTTCTAAAAGGTTAGCGCGGATTAACACCGCATCCTAGGATTTTAGTTGGTATAGAAGGAAGGATATATTAATCCAGACACGCGGCAATAAGTATAGGTAGAGTAGGAACAGGAGGAGTTCTAGTAATAAAGGGCGTTGCGTAAAACAGATCTAAAAAGGCAGCTAAAACGGCTAGTAGGACCAGAAGTGGAGTTTTAAGGGCTGTAAAGACCTAGATTAGAGGCTATTATATAATAACAGTTATAGGTACTAATTATTATGTAAATAGGAGGCGGGAAGAGCATATTTTTTATACTACTAGCGGTAAGCACAAGGACTAGGGTGATAATAGTTATTATACCACTAAATTTACTGCGAGAGGACTTAAAAGATAGATGTAATAAGGTAGGGATTAGCTACGCGGAGTGGAATGGGTAGAGGCCGCCCTATTAGGCTAGCATCGTGTTAGCCACGCCAGAAGCGGTAGTAGTAACAGCGTTTAGCAGGTTTATAGATAAAAAGAGAGTAATAAAGCAGCTAGATTGGATTGTAATTAACAAGTGCCATATTATATTAGATTTAGACAATAAATAGCAGCTAGGGATATTAAAACTGGTAGAGATAATAGAAAAGTAGACGCAACTTATATATTTAACAGCGACGCTACTACTAAGGAATAAAATCCAATTCTATAAAGCAATAGGATTGGATAGGAGAGATATAGTTAAGTTTTAGAAAAAGATAATAAGAACAAACATAGAATATTAGGTACGGTTATATAAATGGGGGAAAGAAAATAATAAGATGTAGTCGCTAGTAGAGGAGAAGAAAAAGCAGTATCCTATATTAGGGCAGATTATTATATACTATAAGAAGATCGCGTAGGCTAAAAGGGTAGTAAAGGCGGTAGGCTGTAGCGTATATTACTATAACATAGGGACGGATGCGAAGAAGCGGATTTTGCGGCAGCTAACTAATAGATAAGAGTAAGTATTTGCAGCGATAAATGCGCTAGGGTTAGGTATCAACGCATAAAGTATATAAGTAGTTATACACGTAGGAATATTAAAGAAGATGCGTAACTATGTATAGAAGAGTAGAAGAGCGGGATAAGATAGATTAAAGAGCAAGGCGATTATTATACGCGTATAGTAGACGGCGAGAGATAAAAAGAGGGTAGAGGAGTAGGGATAGAAGGTAGATAAGTTAATAAAGGAGTTTATATTAGGCAAAAATTATAGACGGATTGCTTTAGATAAGGAGATAGGTAAGATAGACAAATGGACTAATTATATAGGTTGCGAGATAGGGGAGGAGAGGTGTAATATATATAAGGGCAACCTAAGGGGGACGAAGAGAGGAAGAGTAATAGTAGAAAATCAAGGAGCGACTCTAAGTAAGTGGCTAGACACAGCTCTAGTTAGTAGGGCTAAAGGGTTAGGTATAATAAGTAAGTCTAAGCAGGAAGACGAGCAGTTAGTAAAAGAAACAAATTAGGATATAAACGGGTTAGACGTAGAGGTAATAAAATTAGAAAGTAAAGAAAATAATAGATTAGAAGGAAACAAAGAAGTAATAGCTATATAGGATAAATTTACAAGTAAGAGATAGCGTTAGGATATTATCTAATAGAGGAGAATAGAACGGCGCGTATACAAGAGGTTAGGGATAGAGGATTTACCTTAGTAGTTTAAGAAGTAGAAAATCGGTTGCGTTATATATAAGGCGCAATATAGGGGGGAGATAATGCATAGATAGGAGAATTGCGGCAATATAGAAGAGGTAAAGACAATAGAGCGGTAGGTAGGGATTCTAGAAAGGGTTTAATTCCAGCAATTTTTATAATATAATACTTACTAGGCACTACAATATATCTGCTATTTATGGGAGGAAAACGAAGAAAGGGGGTAGGGATTTTAATAGAGAGGAAGAGCTTGCTATTAATATATAGGGGTATTAAAAGAAGCAGTAGCGGCGATATTAGGGTTTACAGACAGAGAGGTTTAAAAGTAGGTCGATTTAGAAATATAGAAGAAAGGAATAGTATTGGGAGGTAATAAGCAAAAAGTATTAAAATGGTTAAGTAAGAAGGATAAAATTATAGGGAAAGAGATAAGTAATATATACCAATTATTCCATATTTAGGGGTATTTTAATCCTATACTTTAGGTTAGAAATAGAAAATTTTACTAAGTTTTAATATGTTATAGAAAACTTGGAGTGGTTTCTATTAGTAACACCTAAGCGCACTTAATTGGCCTATTAACTGATAGATTTGTTTTTGTCTAATAGGTGTAAAAAGTAAAGGATTATAAGAATTACGGTACCTAAGTAATGGGCTAATAAGTTATTATAAGGACGACTAATTAGAGATATAAATAATAATATATAACCATATAACTTCTGTTTATATATTCTAATAGTTTCCTTAATAACTCGCGACTAGGTACTAGTATAGTTATTATTCTTAAATAGATAGGTTATAATAAGTTATTATATAAGGGGTTAAATTTTAATATAGCGCAGTTTATATCATAGGACTTAGTTAATTAAGGTATAAGCGCCATAAAGAACGTATATAAGCCTGTATAATAGTGCTGGGGCACTGTCCCTATAAGATATTATGGCACCGTTATATATAACCTAGATAGGGCCCCTAGTCAGGGGTATCTTAGCGCTATATATATAGATATATTCTTTCCTTAACCTTCTCCTACTCCTTAGCTTAGTATCTTTATTAAATAGCAGTCTATAAGCTTTAGTTTAGAGGCATTTATACAAGCCATTATAGTTTTAGTGACGCCGGGGTTGGCAGTTAGTAAGAGTTTTAGGAATTTTATAAATAGGCAGTGGGCGATAGGGCGGTTAGAGCAGATAGTAATTAATAAATATTATATAGTATTGGATTTAACATTGGGTTAGAGGACATAGATATTAGGGTTATAGAATTTAATAAAGGCGGAGACGCAGTTAGTGTATTTAATAGTAATAATGCGGCTAGATAAGCAGGGGGAGTTTATACAGTTAATAGGTGTTATGGCACTGTTATAGACCCTAGTTAGGGGCTCGGCCGAGCCAAGCCTTGGCCCTATATATAGATATATCCTTTCCTTGACCTTCTTCTAGTCCTTGTTTTGGAATTCTTGTTTACTAGCTACTAATAGATTCTATTCTTTTAACTAAGCCTATTATTAAGGGGGTAGTAGATTGCACTGGAATCTGGACAAATATAGTTAGTATTTAGGGTTGCGCTAACCGAAAAGTAATAATTCCTTGGTGGGATCTATTAGGTGGGATCCATTCTCTAAATACCCCTATAATAATATGTTAAACACATTCTTTCCTATATAAAAGTTGTTTAGTATATTAAGTTTAATCGTTTTAAGGTGTTGGATTAAGAATTACACTATATTGCTATTAAATTAGGGTTAGTGTTAGGGTTATAATGTAGGTTCGCTGGAGCCTATAAGGGGGCTAGTAAACTAGCCTCCTTAATATTATATTATATAGCTACCAGCCTTCCCTAGATAGATAAATTAAGTCAAGTATTATATTCTAACATTTTAGCATGCTAATATGCCAAAAGGGGGTTAGGTATTGGCAGCAGAATTAAGTATTATATTTTTATAGTTATGGTTATAATGGAGGTTTACTAGAACCCGCGGGCTAGAATATAACATAAATTAACACTAGTGTTAACAACAGCGTTAACAACCGTAGCAATAATAAATAGTAGTACTTAGCCGCCTAACTGGTTTCTATATTACGACCCCGATTATAAAGTACTAATATACAAAGAACACGGCTATATACTTCGAAATCTGCGGTTATATCTACGCGACTATTACCTAATACGGCAAAAGATATAAAAGGAAATCGTCAAAAAGTACAGCGAATACGCTGTGTTAGGCCCGAGGGATGTGCCGCTGCCGCCGCCGTTTGGACCGCCGTTTAAAATACTACGCGAGCCAATAAACGCTTTTTTATACGACGAGGAAGTATGTGGGTTTATTAGCATAAATCATAACAGAGTACAGAAGCACAGTAAAAAGATATATGGATAGAAGTCAACTTAGCAAGACCAGGAGCATTAGACAAACGTTAAAGTGCAGACATTTTTTGCTAGCAGCGGCTTTTAGCGCTACTTTACCGTATATATACTAGAACTGGAGGGCGAGGCGGCTTTACGCGTGGATAATAAGGGCAACGAGGAATTTGTGCAAGCTATACTAAGTAAATAGAAGAAGGCTAATGAGGACTATAAAAAGGGACTAGAAGTAGCGGACGCTAAAGTAGTAAAGATAGATTAAATAGGATAGTATAACCGCATAGGCTAGCTAGAGTATATTATAAAACGTAATCTAATATATCTTATATACGCAAGGCAATTACCAGACCAAGATAAGAAGGAGTTAAAGCAAGTATATAGCGCAGTAGATATATTAATGAAGAGATATATATCTAGGCTATTAACGCTCGCTTATAAAATAAGGCGATAGCTTAGAAGCGCAAAGCGTAAAGAGGTTAATATTAGGCTAATAGAGCGGTTAGAAAACGCAGACAGTTAAAAGCGCTATACTAGGTACTAGCAGTAGTTTATCTGTTATTGTCTACGGCTTATTACTATAGAAGAGGTAGAAGGGGATAATAGCCGAGATATAGACAATAATAAAGATGCTAGTAGCGAAAACGTAGATAGCACAACCAGAGGGATAAATAAGAATAGTGATAATAATAGTAATAATAATAATAAGGGGGCAGAAAACGATAATGATAATAAGGGCGGAGAAAACGACAAGGACAACGCTTAGTTTCTTAAAGATAACTAGAAACTTTTCTAATAGTAAAATAAATAAAAAGAACTTATAAAGGATCTATAGCATGCGCTATAAGCAGGAAAAGATGAGAAGAGTGTTATAGAATAGGTACTTTAATTCTTGGCTTTATTTATATTCCAAAAGATTGGCAATAGTCCGTTTAATAGCGGACTTATTTACTTTCTTACGGTGCTAGGGATTAATAAGGAGCTAAGGAGACTCCAAATAGCAAATAACTTCTTATATATGCTCGCAGGCGTGGTCTACTATATATAGGCGCTTGCGGTTAAATGGCTACTTCCGTTAGTAGAAAAAGAGACGTAAAAGGAGGCTAAGTGGGAGGAGTTTCTTACTAAGCGGAAACAATTTCTAGCTGACAGGTCTTTTAGCCTAATAAGTACAATAATTAGCTTACTAGCGTATAGTAAGGCAGTTATATTAAATTATAACAATTTAGGCAGTATCTATTGGTTAAAAGATAGAAAGATTGTCTATTTATATAGCTAGCTGGTTGTGATTAAACGGTTTTGGATAATAATTTAAGATGCGGTTACTGAAGCTAAGTGGATGCTGTAGTAGGAGCTAATATGGGTTCGTGGGCAAGGAGGGCGGTTTGCTATCCCGCTAGACAAGATTAAGGATAATATAATGTTTATAAAACGGGGCATTTCGTTTATAAGCAAGTTAAGCAACGGGCTAGGCGGTGGACTGGAATAGATACTTAGGCAGATATAGTAAAGCAAAGTAAATAGGAAAATATGGGTAAAGAAGGGGTGGCATATACAGCGGGTCCGGCAATATATTTAAAAAGTTAATAGGTTTCTTAAGCTGCTGCTATTTATAGTATATATAACAGTAGGACAGCTAGCTAGGGGGACAGAAATTATATTATATTGGCATTGGAACGGGCTTCTATAGGACTAGAACGTTTTTGTTATAGATAAATAGGTAGTGTTTATTACTTATTATTATAAGTCGTAGTCGCTTGTTGACACGCCAAAGGTTATACCGCGGTTTTTGCCGTGGAGGGTAGGTTAGCTAGTGGGGTTATATCTAGCGTATATACTGCCGTTCTAAAAGAGGCTTATAGAGTATGTTTAGCGCTATAAATAGAGCGACTATATCTAGGCTGGTAAGCATAGACTATAGGAGACAGACCGTCTTACGTAGGTAATTAAGGTGCAGTTTTTATAGGTACTTAGAAATAAGCTGTATATGCTTAACTACTAATATATAGCTATCGCGATCGGACGGGTCTTTGTGGACGAGATATTTAGAATAGGTACTTAAGATAATATTGGCGAGGTTAAGGAAGTGGAAGTTAAGAAGGAAAGCGCGCTAGAGATATTAGCTAGGCGGACTAAGAGGATAGGGGTTAATTAATATAGAGTATTAAGCAATATTATTAAGCACTTAAGCATCCAATTAGTAAAAACATTTCGGCTACTTAGTAAAGTATAGCACCAGTTTTTAGGTATAGAGGGCGTGGATAATATAAGAGCTAGAGAGTTAAAGGCAGTAAAGGTAGGGTAAAAGCATATACAAGGGCGGTTGGACGCTTTAAGCATATAGCTAGTATTATAGAAGATAGGGCCAGGAATAAGAGAGTATAGGGTAGAATAGATTAAAAGAGCAATATAATAGGCGCTTAGTAGTAGTGAAGTGTTATTCTAGTTAGATAAGCAGAAGTGGGGAGTAGAGGCTATACTAGCAGGATATATACCGCTAGTTATAGTACTGCTAATAGGAGGAGAAAAGAGCTTGTTATTTATAGCGTTAGTATATCTAGACGACCCCAGTATTACTATTGTTATTATACTATTCCGGGCGCTGCTAGGCAATATAGTTAACCAGTTAAAGAAGGCGCGGATAGACTATATAGAGTAAAAGGCAGGAGAGAATAATCTAGCAGCTATAGTGGTAGTAAGCGCGGATATAGTATTTAGCTGGGGATTTTTTAACTACGCTTTACGATTAAACCAAGATAAATTACTTTAGCGGGTAGTAATTGATAAGTGTTATCTAACGTTTACGTTAAGTGACTAGCGGCCGAAGTTAGTGGAGCTTTGAAATTTATAACTGCTATAGTGTCTAATAGTACTGCTTATAGCAACGCTGCCCTAGCTGCTAAAGCAGGAGTTAAGCAAGGTTATGCTTATACTATTAGCTACGTATATATAAGCGAGCACAGTATAATTAAAGACACGGTATACGGTGCAATAGTATTAGAGAGGGAAGATTAAGGAAACGGCGCTAGTAATATATAAGAGATAAACTTAAAAGCTAGATAGCATAAAGGGGGTAGTATACTATCACAGCTAAGAGTAATGTAAGGAGATAGCTCGGTTGCTTAAGTACGCGTATTATTACGCTAGGTTAGTTAATAGGGAGGAGCGACTTTTAAAGTAGGTTAAAGTAGGGGGGTTTATTATTATAACGTCAGCTCTTAGGACTAGGGTAGACTACTTTAGTATTATATTTATGCTTTATATAGGGCTACCATACGGAATAGTTGACTATGCGTAAGAAAGTGGGCAGGCGGGATATAAAGGGGAGGTAGTAGACTTAGTAGTGCTCTTAAAGAATAGTAAGGTAGAAAGGCGGGCTAAGAGGGAGGCTAGGTCAGTTAATAGGTTAGTAATAGTAGCTTTTGTTTAGACAACAGAGTGCTATTAAGGGGCGATAAGCAGGTATCTAGACGGTAAAGAGGTTAGGTATATAGACATAGACTATATAGTATGCGATAGATATGGTAAGGGTTTAGTAAACTAGCAGAGTTTATAGGCAAGAGATATAGACAAAGAGGGTTAGGTATAAAAGCTACTAAATAAGCTAGTAGACGGCTGTATAGTGTGCTAAATACTAGACTTAGAAGACAACTTATATCTATATTTATTAGCTAAGTGTTAAAAATTTATAAACTTAGGGTAAGCGAATTGTAATAAGTTCTAGACTCTTATAATTATAAAATGACAGAATTAGGCTAATTTATTTAAAATAGCCATATAAAGGGATGCTAAGAGATTAGGTAAACGACCTAATTTATTTAAAATATAGGAGCTGATTTGTTTAAGGTTTCTAGGCTTAAATATTTCTAAAACTTATATAAATAGTAAAAGGGAGAAATTGCTGACCTATAGTATATTTAGATTAATAAAAACCCCAATTAGATAGGTTGCAAAGTTAGGGTTAGTTAGGGTAATATTAGTGTTCGCGCAGTAAGCATTAACTATATATTTTAGTTGTAAAGCTTACCTAGTATTATAATAGGACCTCCCTTGCATATATAAATAAAATTTATAGTACTAGCTTTTAAAAGGGCCTAAATTATAGCGGCTATAACTTAACATATATATAATTTTTAGAAAGGCTTTTATAAAATATCTATTTATTGTATATATTTAACCGAAATTAATCCCACCAACTTATTAAATAGGTAAAGAAATATCCTTAATAGCTAGTGTAGGATAACGCTTAAATAGCTAGACTAAGTTAGAAAGATGCATTTCCTATAGTTAATTATTACTTATATCTTTAATTGGAAGATGGCTCTAAGGCGGCTGGCGGCCTATTAAGGCATTTTATATAAAGTGCTCTATTAGTTAACCAAACTTAATGGTATTTGGGTAGAATCGTTTAATAAGGTTAAGAAATACCTTAAACATAGCTAATAAAAGCCGCTCAATAAAAGAATAAGGTACTTTAGATATAGGAATAAGAGTAAGGATACTAGAACTAAGTGTCTCCCATATACAATACTATTGGTGGCCCTTAGTAAGACACTTTGTAAAGTAGCGCTATTACTTACTAGATAGAGCTAAGGAGTTAGCTAGTGATAAAGAAGGCGTATTAATAGATAGGTAGAGTATATTAAAGAGCTAGTTCTTAACTAAAGAGGCGTCGCTAACACCTCTACCCTGTATGGTTAATTGTGTATAGTCTAGAAGTACTTCCGCGTTTCAATAATAGTTGTAAAGGTATATAAGATAATAGTAATAGAGAATGTCTTAAAGTATCCCAGTTGCTTTAATAGTGGTAAAGTTAAAGAAAGCCTTTTAGAAACCCAATATCGCGGCGTTTATATTTTGGCTACTAGAGCTAAAAGCAACTAAGGACTATAATAACGGTTAGGGAGCAGTCTGGTAGTTTAAATCTACGGTGCCGTTTTTTTGCTAGTAGGTAAGTATGGCCTTTATATTTTTAATAGCCTCTCCGCTACTAATAGCGCTTGCCCTATAGACTAAGGCAGATGCTTCTCGTCTACCCATTTCTATATAGTTAGGCTGTTTGGCTAGCTAGGTAAGCTTCCTTCCGTTCTCCTATATATATATATTCTATATATTATCCTCCTCCTTAGTTATAAACACCTCTAAAAGCATATTTTCTAGCCTTTTACGCCTTTCCCTTTTTTTATACCTGTTTATATTACTAACAGTTATAATATACTCTAGCTCTGGTGCAGCTGTATAGTCCTAAGTACACTTAGCGGGCGGTTAAGATAGAGAAGAGGTATTAGATATAGGCCTTTTATCTCTATAATAGGCACTCTTATTACTTATGTCCTATAGGCTGTCTAGACTATTGTTAATAATATTAGCTGTAGACCAAACCTATACTAGACTACTATAGTCGCTATTGTCCTTACTTTGTGATTAAGAGTCTGGAATAGCATTGTTTATATTAACCTATTTGCATTCCCGTTTAAGCTTAGGTTTAAGTTATAGAAGCACTTTAGGCCTATAGAACTAGCGGATCCACTATAATATATCTTTAGGTGACTTTATAATAAAGAATAATAGGCTAGGGTTGGCACTGTCGCGCACCTATACTATGGGGGTATTGGTGCTGATAAATAATACAGGAAGTAAGTATAGAAGGAAGGTTCGCGTCTCTTAAGGGGTTATGCTAGAGGCTAGGATTAATATAGCTATAGGCATTTAATAATATAGAGATTTGTATTCCCCTTAGGCACGGAAATTAGAAATACTATTATAACTAATAACACACACTACCTAGCTTATATAGGGAGTATTTTTAGAGGCTAGTAAGAAAACTGCGCTACTTAAGTAGCCTAATGTAATGTATTACAGTAGAAGACTAATTGGATTATAAATATAGTAATAGCGAGGACTTAGGCCGGCCTTATAGTGATCCTTATTTATTTAAAAGAAACGGCATAAAAAGGGGGAACTAGATTAGTAATAAGTCACTACTAGTAGCGCTATTAATACGTCTGTTTTAGGAGATAAACCGTCCGTGCTCCGTTAATAAGCAGCTATATTACACGCGACAGCCAACCAGGTAAAGGTAGAAGGGCGGGATAAGGCAGTTTAGTTAATATAGTTAAAGTTTTAAGAACTAGGGAAATAAAAGAGGAGATTATGGGTTAACATATATAGATATAGACGGTTAAAGTAATAGTGCTGGATTATTACACAAAGATGGTTAGTATATATTGCCGCTATAGCCACAGAACAGTTTAACTGATTTTTTAAGCATATGCCTAAATATTAAATCATCCTTTGCAAATATTACCTATACACCGTTACCCCTAATTAGATTAGAGGGCATTTATCTAACTAATATAAGGGAAAAATATTTAAGGAGATAAGGGAAGCCATTATAAGGTTTATTAGGGAGTTGGATAATGTTGCTTAGATAAAAAATAAAGTTATTTACCTATAAGAGCTTATTAAGGTTATCCTAGGGCTTCCAGTATTCTATAAAAGATTTTTATATAAATGGGAAGGTAAAGAGGGGATAATATACCTAGATATATATATTTGCCAGACAATTAAAGGCATCCAGGAACATTGCAAGGAAAAATATTAGTAGGTAAATTGCCAGAAGCAAGAAGGAAATAGCCAGGTAAAATATTATAAGACGGTAAATAAGATATAGGTAGCAAATTAAGACTACTAGTGATTTTTCGTTTAGGGAGAGTAGTAGAGATATTTTTAAGTTGTTTAGCAATGGGAGAGAATAGCGCAAAAATTTAATCCGGTTATTAAGCGTACTAAAGCGGAGCTAGATTAGTAAGTAAAAGAGATTAAAGAAGTAAGAGAGAAAAGAGAAATAAAAGGGAATACTAATTAATTTATTATAAACCCGTGGCTGGAATTTACTGGTTAGGAGGAGCACATGCGGAAGTATATTTAATAAGAATTGATTGATTTAACGCAGCCCGCTATTAGGGAAGAGCTAAAAAAGCAGTAGGGGAGGTAGAGATAGTAGTAGTAACATTATTCTCTAGACCAATTAGTAGAGAGAGAAGGGGACAAAGGGTTAGTAGACGCGTATAAAGCAATAAAACAATTAATTAGGCGAGTGTTCTAGATATATTAATTAAACATAATAGGCAGATCTGCGTTAGAATACATTAACAGATAAAAGGTTAGGGAACATTTAAATAAGCAACTATTTTATATAAAGTATAAGGTATAAATAATCTGCAAGTATAGTAACCACTAGGCTAAGATTCTCCAATATTTATAGAGAACGCATATAAAGACGCAAAGGCCGCAGTATATGCTAACTCCGCGTTAGGAGGGATGCTTATTTTCTATCTAGTTACTTACTAGCAGAAACAAGGAGGGTAGATTAAACGTCTACGCCAAAAGGCAGAAGATTAAAGAGGCTTATTTAGCGTTTTAGATAGCTATATTTAACCATAAGCTAAAGGCAAGTAAGTATAAAAGCGGCATTATTAGCGGACTGGCAGTAATCGGTTTGGATATAAATAAGGGCGGATGGTTTAAGGCTTAGAACTTTATACCGGTTTTATTAGCAATTATAACAGTAGCATATACATTAGTTGGCTATTAGGCGCACATAGTTCAGCAAAAAGAGATATATAGATTATAGAGATAGGGCTTAGAAGCGTATAAGAGTAAAGTAAAGGCGCCGTCCACCTTTAAGCTAGTAAAAAAGATAGTCTACCAATTTATAATATTAATAATATATAGAGGAGTGCCTACTCCTATAAATCAGGTTTTATATATAAGGATATATAGGTTTAGCATCTAATACAGTATAACTAGGGAAGAAAGGGTAGTGTAGAATGGCGATAAGATCTTAATTAAGAAGTAGACCTTTATAGTAGTGGATTTGCAGTTAATAGTTAAGGGACTGTATAAAATAGTCCGATTATAGCTGCTATAGGAATTACTCTTATTAGATATTAATAAGCAAGGCGTGGTTTAAGAGGGGACTATATAACTACTAGATTTAAAGTTAGAGGAGCTGCACAACAACTATATAGAGATAATAGAAGGCTAGAACTTCCTAAAAGACCCCTATAACCTGTTTAAAGAGGACAATAAGAGATAGCTGTTTAGATAGGTGTTAGCGGAGGAGAAGCTAAAGAAGAAATTTATATATAAAGAATGGAGCAATATAGAGGGTAGCGGAGGTATTCCATAGAAAGATTAAGGCGTGTTTAACTATATATAAGCAGTATAGAGATTTAAGGAGAGACTGTTTGTTTTGGTCTATATAACTAGCGGTACGCCTATATAAGGGACAGAGATTATAAGCATCTAGTATAAAAACGGCATAAATAGTAAAGGTATTAGAGGGGTTTATATTAACAAAGAACTAGTTTTGTTTATAATGTTATACTATAAAGGATATAGTATAAGTAAGAAGGTTAAGATTATCTATTAGTATATACTAAGAGAGGTAAGCGAGATGGTTATATATTACCTATAGCTTATTTAGCCGTATATAGAGATTTTATAGATACTATATAGAGGGTAGGATAAAATTAAAGCCTTTCTATAGGAGCCGGAGCCAGAAGAATAATAGAGTAATAGTAAGGATAAAGAGGATGGAGATAAGCAGGAGAAAAGCAATATAGCGGAATAGAGCAATGATAAAGGTAGAGGTAAAGGCGATAGTAAGAGACTCTAGGATATATCTAAATTAGAGTAGAGATTAAGTAATCTAGATAGCTTTTAGGGCTTTAATTGCATGCATAGAGTAATACAGCAAGAGACGTCTAATAGAATAGACACGCGAATTTCTATAAGCATTTGGCAGTATATCTACCCAGCTATATAAAGAGAGATAGCAAGAGATAAGGGTATTATTTAGAACTTAGATTTAGTATATAAGAATAAAGAGAGTAGCAACAAAACGGATAATATATAAGAGAGGCAGTTTGGACATTATAAGCGGATGGAGGAGATAATATATAGAAGACTATTAATAGAATTACTATTCCATACTATATTAAAAAGATAGGAGTTCTAAAAGGTTAGTGTAGATTAGCACTATATCCTAGGATTTTAGTTAGTATAGAAGGAAGGATATATTAATCTAGATATATAGCGATGAGTATAGGCAGAGTAGAAATAAAAGGAGTTCTTATAATAGAAGGCGTTATATAAAACAGATTTAAAAAGGCAGCTAAAATAGCTAGTAGGACTAGAAGCGGAGTTTTAAGGGCTATAGAGACCCAGATTAAAGGCTATTATATAATAATAGTTACAGGTACTAATTATCATGCGGATAGGAGGTAGGAAGAGTATATTTTTTATACTATTAGCGGCAAGTATAAGGACTAGGGTAATAATAGTTATTATACCACTAAATTTACTACAAGAGGACTTAAAAGATAGATATAATAAGGTAGGGATTAGCTACATAGAGTAGGATAGGCAGAGGCCGCCCTATTAGGCTATTATTATATTAGCCACGCTAGAAGCAGCGGTGTTAATAGCATTTAGTAGGTTTATAGATAAAAAGAGAGTAATAAAGCAGCTAGATTAGATTATAATTAATAAGTACTATATTATATTGGATTTAGACAATAAATAGCGGCTAGGGATATTAAAACTAGTAGAGATAATAGAAAAGCAGACGTAACTTATATATTTAATAGCGACGCTACTACTAAGGAATAAAATCCAATTCTAATATTAGGTTCCGACTTAGTGCTAAGCAATAAGTGAATTTCCTATACAAAAGTACGGTAAGTAAAGTATATAGGTTATGCAATAAGTGACCTAGCAATTAGTTGCGACCATAAACCTAGATTTTTATGGGCCAACGATATAGAAGCGCCATAGAAGGTTCCCCTGCAATACTATCCTTAAGTAAAGCTTCGCTAGACGTGCTACTTTAATACTTAAAAGTATTGCGTCCCCTTAACGTGGCCCTCTACAGTGAACATAGCGATGGACGCAGTAGGGACTTAGCGAAAATTTAAGCAAGAAATACCAAAAATGCCATACAATACCACTAGTAAGTAATAGTAATTTTTTTATATAGGCAAGGTAGAATAAAGCACGGCAAGTCGCGTGTAGGTTTTAGATTTTAAATATCTATTATAGTTGGGTTATTATATTGCTGCAAAGTCGGGGGGTTCAAACAGAAATTTAATATAGTTTAGCGGCGTGAACAGAAATTCAATTTAGCTTAGCAGTGTAGACAGAAATTTAATACGGTTTAACGTAAGCATTATTCTATATTATAAAAATTAAAGTGCGTACCCATACTTAAATAAACATATCGTATTTATTCTATCCACTATAGTTCTTAACCCACCTCTATTAAAGCTATACGACTTTTAAAAGCTTGTGCTTAATAATATCTATAAGTTTACCAAAGGGCAGGGCTATATAATATTAAAATTTCCGGCTAAGTAAAAGCACGATTCTAATAGCGACAGTAAGGTTATTATATATAGGTAGTAGGATATAACGCAATTCATTAATTTCTATAAGAATTTTGGTGGTGGGCGATATTTGGCATTATATACTGTTCACGATATTTTAGTGCTGACTATAGAAATCAATTAACGCAGTAGGCCCCGTTGGCGGCTATACAGCACTACGTAACTTATATATTATAAAGGGTGGTGTCTATAGGCCTAGTAGGGTAAAGATTAAACCAGGCCAACTTCCCTTACTTTATTTCTTATACTCTACACTCCTTATAACTGCAATCCGTTACTTAGTGCAATGATATAGCATATTTGGAATTTCCGTATTTATTATTACCTTATAACAGCACTGTCTTTGTTAGTATGGCTTCCGCACCTAATTTGCCACCCTTTTACAGCTTGGATAAGGGGCTAATCTAGACGCCCTTTGCTATACCTCCGCCCTATAGCTCGCTTTCTAATAGACATAGCAGCATGCTAGCTAATTAGATATCTTCTATATTTAATAAGCCCTAGCAATCCTTAACGGATTACTAGGGGCCTACTAGGTAAGAATTTTTTTAAAAATTTACCTTTAGGCTAACAGTTATTGGTCCCCTCCTTAGTTTATAGCAAGTTTCTTACACTATATATCCTTTCCTAGAATACGCCACCAGCTATAAACACCCTGCAGACCTTTAGCGCTATATTAAAAGCATCTACTATCTAACGGCCTATTGGTGCCCAGTTACTAGCTACGGCCGCAGTTAAGGAGGCATTATCCAGTATAATAGGACCGCTATCACCAGTAAGTCGTTTAATAGGCGTGACAAGATAGAGGAGCACTTGCGGAAGATGCACTAGGGGCTATAATTATCCCACCGACCTATTCTAACGCCATTGCATCGGCCTAAATAGAAGCAACTATATCGCCCACGCTTAATATAGGTGGCATAGGCATATTTAACGCCGTTAAACCTGGTCTAGTTAGTTAACTTAAAAACCCTACCTTTACTCCAAATAATAATGCGGCTCCTAAGCCCTACTACACCTCAGCACCTGCTGCTCTAGACCAGACTTTAGTGTCCTTAGAAAGTAATAGGCTTACTAATCTTAACTTTAACAATTCCATAGTGGATATAGAAGGGTTAGAGCTTAATATTAACTTTAACAATTTTATAGTAGATATAGAAGGGTTGGAGCTTGATTTTAACTTTAACATTTCTATAGTAGATATAAAAGAGTAAAGAAATTAGATTCTGTTCTATATTCTATATTAATATAGAGCTCTTGTATACGCACCAAAGTAACGACTTCTTGTAATATAGTAACTCCATACACCCCAATCGCAGTACTACTGTCGCATTTACAAGCCTTATATAATAATAATGTTGTTGTTTTAACCTTTATAATTGTAATAAGCTTATTTTTAGGGCGTTACAGGCGTTATGGGCGTTATTATAACTCTATAGCTCCTATAGGAGGTAGGCAAAGGTATAGAAAGAGTTAATTACAAAGAGGGCATCAGCTAAGAAGGAGGCTCTATTACTACGCTAAAAGTAGAGAGTTAATAGAGGCCTAGTAGTAGAGAGGGGCTTATTTAAATCGCTTACCGACGTTAGTTATATATTATGCGAAGTCAAATCTAGAGCCTTATTATAGAGCCTTACTAAACAATTAACTCAATTACAGGTTTAAATAAGCTATAGTAGTAGCCGCCACTAATTATAAAACAGGTAACACTAGGGGACGCACGGATTGACAATTAGGTAAATGTTAGGCCGTGCGCATTATATCTCCTATTAAGGACGGCAATTAGAACAATATATCTCCGGTCTTATAACATATCCCTTATAACTATACATTATAATAGGCTCTTAATATAGTAAAATTAAGTCCTTTAATCTAAAAGTATACATAATTTTTGGAAAAGGGTTTTATAAAAAGTATATTTAGTATATATAACTTGTTAAATAGGTAGGGAAGAAATATGTTTAACGGGTAAAAAAGAAACGTATTTAGTAGGTAAGGAAAAAATATATTTAATAGGTAAGAAAGGAACATATTTAATAGGTAGGGGAGAAATATGCTTAATAGTTAGTACAGCATAACGCTCAAATAGCTGGACTACCTCGGAAAGGTGCATTTCCTACAGTTAATCATCACTTAGATATTTAATAGGAAGATAGCTATGCGGCGGCTAGCGGCCTATTAAGGCATTTTATATAAAGTGCTTTATTAGTCGACCAAACTTAATAGCGTCTAGGTAAAAGCGGATAATAAGGTTAAGAAACACTTTAAATATAGCTAATAAGAGGCGCTCTACAAAAGAATTAGGTAGTTTAGATATAGGAATAAGAGTAAAAATACCAGAACCAAGCATCTCCTACATATAATGCCATTAGTAGCCCTTAGCAAGACACTTTATAAAGTAGCGCTATTACTTAGCAGACGGAGCAGACAAGTCAACTAGCAATAAAGAAGGTATATTAATAGATAGGTAAAGTGCGTTAAAGAGCTACTTCTTAATAAAAGAGGCGTTGCTAACACCTCTACGCCGTGTGGTTAACAATATACGGTCTAGAAGTACTTCTGCGTTTTAATAACAGTTATAGAGGTATACAAGGTAATAGCGATAAAGAATGTCTTAAAGTATCCCAGTTACTTTAATGGTGGCAAGGTTAAAGAAAGCCTTTTAGAAACCAAATAGGGCGGTATTTATATTTTGGCTAGTAGAGGTAAAAGTAACTAAGGACTGCGACAATATAGTCTAGAGGTTTAAATCCATAGTGCGATTTTTTCGCCAGTGGGCGAGTATGGCCTTTAGGTTCTTAATAGCTTCCCTACTAGTAATAGCGCTCGCCCTATAGACCAAGGCGGACGCCTCTTGTCTACCAATTCCCATATAGTTAGGCTGTTTAGCTAGCTAGGCGAGTTTCATTCCATTCTTCCGTATATATATATGCTATAGGTTATCCTCTTTCTCAGTTATAAAGATGTTGGAAAGTGTATTTTCTAACCTTTTACACCTTTCCCTTTCTTTACGCCTGTTTATATTACTAATAGTTATAATGTACTCTAGCTCTGGTGTAGCTGTATAGTTCCTTATACGCTTAGCAGGCGGTTAAAATAAAGAAGTATTAAATATAGGCTTTTTATCTTTATAGCTAGCGCTCTTATCGCTTATATCCCGTAGGCTGTCTAGACCACAGTCTACAACATCGGCTATAGACTAAAAGTGTACTAGGCTACTATAGTTGCTATCATTCTCGCTTTACGGTTAAAAGTCCAGAATGGCGTCATCTAGGTTAACAGGCTTATATCCTTATTTAGGCTTAGGTTTAAGTTATAGAAAGACTTTAGGTCTATAGGACTAGCGGATCCACTATAAGGCATCTTTAGGTGACTTTATAATAAAGAACAAGAGGCTAGGGTTAGTGCTATCGCGCACCTAGACTATGGGGGTGTTAACGCTAATAAATAGTGCAGGAAGCGAACGTAGAAGGAAGGTTTATATCTCTTAAGGGGTTATACCCAAGGCTAGAATTAATGCAGGCATAGGTATTTAATTATATAGAGATAGGAGATGGCTTAGAGTAGGAAATAGCGTCAAGCTAAGCTTAGGCGGTAGGTATTATATCCCCCTCTAAGGATAGAGATTAGAAGCCACACCTCCTATATTTTAAAGGCTCCCTATTACTTAAGTTATAATCCATAGTAAGTACGCCGAATGTCTTATATAGGAAAACAAGATTTAATAAATATAGAGTATTATTATCGCGTAGCTAAGGTTAGCTTATCTAAACCTAATAAGTTATTAAATCTCCAGAGGCTCTTATAACTAGCTTACACTAGGATCCTACTAGTATATATACAGGAACGCGAGGAATACGGCTATATACTACAGAGAATAACATAACAGTGGACATGGATTTTCGCGGGCCAACGGCATAGAAGCGCTATAGAAGGTTCCCCTATAACGCTATCTTTAAGCGAAGCTTTATCAGATATAATACCTCAATATTTAAAAGTACTGCGTCCCCTTAGCATAACGCTCTGCGTTAAACACGGCAGCTGCTATACTAGTGCAAATATAGCACGACACCTTGCATGGTTATATTCCCTTAAAGCTAGGCGGGTTAGGGAAATTCTAGAATTTATCAAAAGTATAGGTCCAATTGCATTATGCCCTAGCAATATACCAAGGCCGGCATATAAAGGAAGGCCTATTAGCAATCTCCCTATCTATAATAGCTACGGCTGCGACGCGGCAGACTATAACTTTTTTATAGTTAACGTGGACTCTATTAAGCAGCACTGCTTTAAGTTATATAACTAGAAGCGTAAGCTTAATAAGAGTATCCCCTACCAGGCGACTAAGCTATAGACGCTATAGGCCAAGACGCAGCATATTAAGTACTTTATTATTATCCCTCTAGATCAGAGCAGCAGTAGTAGTAATAGCAATAGTGCTATTAGCAGCAGCAAGACAGCTTTGCTTAGTGCTATAGAAGCAAAAAGCGGTTAGAATACATTGTAGATCCGGTTTAAAGAAGCATAAAATAAAAGAGCAGAGCGCTATAGCTAGGTGTAAGTGCCGGCGCATATTTCAGAAATCACGCCATAGCTAAAGTCGACTGGATATTACATTTACCTTATAGAATTAAATATAGAAGATCTGCCTCAATCCTATAAGCTTCCAGATACTTAAGATAAACAGCTACTAGCTACAGTTTGCGCTAGCATAGAGAGGGTACTACGGAAGGTAATAGGGATTATAGAGGATAACGTACTATATAAGAATTAGCGGCTAAATTGGCTTAATGCTAAGCTACTAAACATATTTTATAGGGCTAAAATGTTACAAGATCTAATTAAACTATTATAGAATAAGCGTTTAGCAAATACGTATATCTAGACGTAGCAGAAGCTAACGTATTACTTTTACCGCATAAAGGACGGTGAATGCTTATACAAGGATTTATTTCAACCTACGGAGAGGCAGCTTAAGTGTGCTAATAATATAATAGAGGTAGCAAATAAGGTGAAGCTAAGGGAAGAGCAGAATAAAGGAGAGAATAAAGAAGAAAGTAAAGCAGAAACTAAAGAAGCTATAGATAAGCTAGACAAGCTCACCCTAGAACTTAGCCTCGCCTTTATTTAACAGCGGCTTAATATAAGGGCGTTTAATTTACTAATAGTCTTATTTACTGCTGTCCTTATATAAGACAGTAAAGAACGCAGCTGGATAAAGATCGGCTACTATATATTATACCTATCGCATCTAATCTATAACAGTCAGCTAATTATATTTTAGCATTGCCTTAATACTTTTAATATGGGTAAGGTAGAAGATCTTAGCGGGTATTTAGTTAGCGTACAAGACCAATAGCTGCTTAATAATAGTCTAGGCCTAATTAGTAAACTGCTTATAACTTAACTGCTAGGTTCTAGGATTGCGTAGAACACAGTTAGCTAAGCATATATCCGTTAGCATAGCAATAAGCAAACTATAGTGTATAAGGATATAAAATTTACTATAACCGACTTGCGTAATCTTGTTAAGTAAGAGCTAGTAACTACGCGCAAAATATTCTACTAAGACTTGTGTTTTAGGTTGGAAAACGTCCCTATATATAAGGTTTATAAGTTATTGGATAATTAGGACTTGTCTTAGCCGGGCGGCTCTTTCCTTATAGACGGCCGCAATAAGAAGTACTTAGGCGGCGGTAATAGATGGTTACTAGATAATTTAAGGCTACAGCCAGATATTTTTAGACTACTTATATTAAAGAAGGTAAATAGAGAATAACAGGTATCTAGCAACACCGCCTACTAATATAAATGCGCGGTCCAACGTTTCTTGGAGCATATAATGGTCTATATCTATATTAGTTTGGGCCAGCCAGCAAGGAAACCTAAGTTTTTAGGCACTAAGTGGTATAACAAACAAGTAGATAAGCGAAACTTATTTATCCATAATAGCTATCTACTCTTTATATTAACCTACTATAAGTCGCTAAATCAGACCAATGCTTATAGGTAGCCAGTTCAATTCCTACTTCCCAAAGTTAGCGAGCTAATGGTGCAGTATATAGTCCTAATCCTCTCCTTTTATATCTGGCTTAAGGAGGAAGTTCTTATTCTAGAAGATATATCCAAGTACCTATAGTCCCAAGGTAAAGATATATAGACGGAGGATAAAATGATAAAGGTGCTAGTATTAGAGACTAAAGCAACTATCTTAATAGCGATTAACGCGCAAAAATGGCGGCAGATAGCCATAGGGATTAGAATAAAAAAGTTCGCTAAGCTAGATTATTAGCTGGACCTTAACCTACCTAGAGATATTAATAATCCAGATAACAGACCTAGCGGCGGCCGCGGCGGCCACGCGATACTAGAAGTGTTTTATTAGCAGGCGTTATATAGGCCCCATACCAGAAACCAAGCATATAGGGGGACAGTTAATTTTCGCAACGGGCTTACTAACACTAGGCTTTAGGAGTATCTTTAAGCAAGTTAGATATAGCACGGGCTATGTAAAAATCTGGTCTAAACAACAGCTAAAGGAATAAGGCAAGATAGGATAGCAAATAAGCATTACCAGGAAGGATCCAAAGTAGACACACTCAATACTCCCCTAGCGAAGAGGATTGCGTATAGGAAGGCTCCACTACGCTACAGACATCGTTGGACAATAGAGGAGGTAGTAGCAGCGCTTTAAGATCTCTACGGTCCCTAAGCGCAGTATAAATCAGCCAAGTAGGAAGAAGCAATGCAGGTAATATTAGACGGCGTAGGACAAGTTATTACTATCTTAGGCACTAGGGAAGGAAAGAGCCTTTTATTTATACTTCCGTCAATGCTCCCCAGTATAGGTATAATAGTGGTAATACTTCCCCTAATCGGCTTAAAGCATAATATAATACGGCGGCTTAACTACATGGGGCTTAGGTATAAGGTGTAGGAATACACAGAAGATAAAGAAGTTAGATATCTGTTAGTATTCGTATCAGTAAATAAGGCGGTTAGCATTATATTTCGCTTCTATCTTAACCAGCTTAAAGCCAGGAATAGGCTTAACAGGGTAATTTTTAATAAGAGTTACCTGGCTATAACTATATCTTAATACCGGCCTAAGATAAAGCTGGTTAAATATCTAAGAAGCCTATAGTATCAGTTTGTCTATCTTATAGCTATATTGCCGCCGACGATAGTTAATTGGTTTAAGCAGGCGATACTACTATACTAGCCTTATATAATCTGGTCTTTAACGTTGCGCACAAATCTAGAATACTGGGTCAGGCGGAGTAGCATTATAAGGTTATAGGATTTTGCCCTAGCAGAAATAAGAGCTACGCTATAAGAGAGTTAGTTTATTTAAGAGTAAGGGGCGCGCTGTATTATATATACCACAATAAGACTAGAGGCAGATAAGGTCGCAGAAAGGCTGCAGTGTCTTATATACTACTCAGATTCCGGCACAGATAAGGAGAAAGCTTCGGCTCTAGCCAAATAGGTTACTAGGGAGTCCCAGATAATAGTTACTATAGGCGTATTTAGCCCTAGAATAAACCACGCTTATATACGGGCGGTCTTTTATATTAGGGCTCCTACAAGTATAATAGATTTTGCGCAGAAAGCAGGATAGGCAGGAAAAGATAATAAAGATAGGATTTCTTGCATTTTCCTACTAAAAAACTGGAAAGTGGTAGATGTTGGGCCAGCAGGTAAGCTCTTACCAGACGAAATAAAGGTTATATAGCAGTACCTAGATAATCCATAGTGTTGGTTACTGCCGCTTAGTATCTTCCTCAATAAAGTACCGCAGACGTATAAAGGCGAGAGTATATTATGTGACCAGTATAGAGAGCTAGGCATTCTGGTTGGCGCTAATAAGGTTAAGCTAGCGGCGGCTAGTAAATCAAGGGAGGATAATATAGGAATATTAGAAGGGGTGGACAAGTCCAAGAGTTCCAGCAGCGCAGAGGACTTAGAGGTAGGAAGCCAGCTACTAAAGCAGTATATACGCGATTAAGAGCGTTGCTTATAATGGTATATTGGCAACCTAAAGCTGCTTAAAGGCAGCTGCTTACTCTGCTGGTTGGTAGACTTAGTAGATCCAAGCACATTGGAAATGGTACAGGGAGCAGACCATACGTTAGAAAAGTATTAGTTAGTAGGCAAGTAGAGGTTCTTTAACTCTAAATGTGCGACTATAGAAGAGGGTTAACGGCGGTTTTCTACAGGACAGAGGTAACATAAGGGGTGGCTATTAACATACACTTTATACTTTAAGTGTAGGAACCCGCAGACAATTTGCGTAATACAGGGTAAAGGTTAGTGTGAGTATACTAATACATTAATGCCGGCTTATTAGGGCGCGTATCAGCGGGAGATATAGCATAGGCAAGTTCTAAAACAGCTAGCAGGACGTGATTTTAAAAACGAGCTTAAGTATATACTATAGTTAGGAGAGGAGCGGGAGGTATATAGGCAGAAGGCTTATAATATAATATTTATTAGCAACTAGGTAATAATAGATATTTTAAGCGGGCTATAGTTTTTTTTTATATAAAAAAAAGCCATTTTTCTATATTAGAGTGATATAATTAGGGGTTTTTTTTTTAAGTATATTAAAATAGTATATTTAG
>Ga0307507_10002643_pt1 | contig 36954 bp, 6 predicted proteins | sample 7_EM_MG_FD_207223 | JGI IMG/M metagenome (GOLD analysis project Ga0307507, IMG submission 207223) | Populus trichocarpa ectomycorrhiza microbial communities from riparian zone in the Pacific Northwest, United States - 7_EM | ecosystem: Host-associated > Plants > Roots > Unclassified | place...
ATTTAATTAGGGCCTGTTTCTAGGATAATACTATTACCTAGTTATAAGGTATAAGATAATATTCTTAGTAATATAGTGCTTTAAATACTAGGGCTTTAACTATATAGTTAAGAGCTATAGAAGAGAGTCTAGATATGGACACTACGCTAAGTAGTATAATACTAGTAATTACATTGAAGACCTACTGTAACCAACTACTAAAACTATGCCAAGATATAAGACTGCAGCCTAGAAGGCTCTAAGACAGCGTCAGCACTACCCTTGTATATCTTATATATCTTACTACCTATCTCTATTTCCTGTACCCTTTTCTACCTATTCCTACATTTCCCTTATATATATTCCATCTAATTTCTATAAATTTACAATTAAGTCGCTTATGCAATTCTCTATACTACAAAGCTTATACCTATCTAAGAAGTATATTAACTGTAAGGCAGACTATAAGTATAGAGTAGAGTATATAATATTAATGGGACGTAGTAGAAGAAGGCTGTAGTAATTAGGGCCTTTATACTAATATACTATTCTAGCGCCTATAAGGCGCCTATAAGCGGATAGTAATTATAATTATAGTATAAGATTACTACTAAAGAGGCCTTATAATAAGCTAAGAAAAGAAAGCTAAAGGAGACAGCTATATAGAAGAACTCTATATAGGCAGAGGAGGGCCCTTAAAAGGTTAGTTAACTATAGATTATTAATTACTTTAGGAGGGAAAAGGGCTAGAGGACCCTTTAATTAATACTCTAAAAAGTAGTAAATAGTAGTATATACGTCCTAATTTAAGTCCTAATAACCTAGAAGCCCCTATTAAATATAGAGCTTAATATAGGGGAAGAAGCAGAAGCCTAGATTTAGAGAGAGGTATTTATAGGTACTAAAACTATATTATAAGGGAGTATATAAACACTAAAGGACACTAACTTAACTAACTTAAAGGCTAATATAGACCTCCTATGCTAGAATACTAGAAACTATATATAATTATATAGTATAATACTAACAATAGTAGGAATAGTATACTGCTCTACTTCCTATAAAAGGCGAAGTAGGTAGACCCTTAGCTAGATATACCAGCTATTTAGGAGCTATAGTAGAAGAATTAAGGAAATATAATATATACTATAAAGTCCTACTACTTAGTATATATAGGAGTTAGTAATATAAGGGTCTGTTTTAATATAAATAAGTAGGCACCTATATACTACTTAGTAAACATATATATAATTAAGCTAGAGGGCTATAAGCGGACTATTTAGATTTATAATCCCTAATATATAAATAATAGCCTTTATATACTACTAGAGCTGCTAAAGGCTAAAGGAGAATATATACTATTAGGAGATTTTAATCTACACTACCCTTTTTAGGGGGATATATTAGTAATAAGTACAGACAATATAGTAAATAACCTTATCTGTGCTATAGAGGCAGCTAGCCTAAGCTTAGTTACTAAAGTGGATATAGAGATATAGGTAAAAGGTATATTAAGGAGTATGCTAGACCTAGTATTTACCTCCCCCCTAAAATACTAATAGGCTTGTTGGGAATAAGGCATATAGTTATTGTCGGGAATGTATCACGTGTGGTTACGTGTCGCCGCGGCACTAGCGTGGCGGGGAGCCTTAAGCTCCTCGCCCTTCCTTATCAAGAAGAAGAACAATACAACAACAACATCATACTAGCTACAAACTGTAACTACGTAATATCACCTTGTGTTACCAACACTGATTAGTGGTTAACTTCACTATTATACCACAGAACAGCTAGGTATTTCACCAAGAAGAGACAAGCCACTATACCAGTACTACTCGTGCTAGAGGAAGCTATCTTTTAAGGTCAGAACTGGTCCTAAACCTTAAATAGAACTCTTCCACAAATCTAAGAATCTAAAGGCTAGAACTAGTCCTAAGCCTTTCCTAGATTATAGATTTTTGCGTCTATTACACAAAATAACACGCTTTACAAGTCTTTGTAATTTAAGGCCAGAACTGGTCCTAAGCCCCATAATCGTAAATATACGTCACAAACGCGTACCAAACGATAATCCCTACCCTAATAACACTTCCCTCCCCCCGAAAACATGGCTACGCCTACCTTAAACGACTAGGAAGACTCCTTACTACTAGGGGTAGCTTTATACGCAAAACTTATTAATAAAGATTGGGACGAATTTACTATTAATATAATAACTTATACCGTAAAATAAGTTAACGGCTTTCTCCTACACCGTATTATATTCTACTAAAGTAGATACTACGCCAATCTACAGCTATAGGAATATTTTAGGGAGGATTTTATAGGATAGACCGCCAACACCTAGGTACTTGGCAATGTTAATATTATTTAGGATTTTTAAGACTTCCTCTGTAGGAATGGGGTATATATTGCTAAAAACAGTAACCTAATTACCAGTAATATCCAGGCCGTTATTATTAGTATAGAAGAACTAGTATAGACGGAAGCTAAGATTATATATTAACTATAGAAACCTAGAACCAACCTATATTCTTTAAAAGGCAACTTTAATTCGGAACAAAACCCCTAGAACGCTACTATTCCACCTAGAGGTACTCTCCTACCTAGAGGTACTTTTCCTCTACCTCCGCCGCCTCTAGCTCCTCTACCCCAGCCAACCAGTAAGCCTTTACTATAAGAAGTCACAAATCTAATAAAGGTATATTTAGACAAGGAGAAGAAGTTTAGAGGAGAACTATATAATATACTCAGAACAAAATTATAGGTCTTTTATAACTGCTATAGCAGGATTAGAATCCAATGCCACTAGTTTTATTATGCTTTCTTAGTCATATTGTAACGGAACCTTGTAGCAGGAACTACGGTGGGTCCTATTATTGGGCTAGGTATATAGGTAAGAACAGTGTCAACAACATAATAATAACTAGTGGAGTGGTTGCCTAACAGATTAACTCCAATTGTATTCTAAGATTTACTACAAAGAGAGAACTATCTGGGTAGGGACTGTAGTCCTTTAAATACACAACTATACGCCTAAGAAATCCCTTCGCTCTATAAGGTACGTGTGCTCTGTCTACTCTGTCGCAGATTATATAGATTATATAGATTATATAGATTATATTATATAACCTCGGCTACTATTCCTCGTTATATAGTTCCACCAGATCCATCCTGGACTATGCCTATATTAACTAACTAGCTTCCTCCAACTCTTCTCTAAGTAGTTATAACATTGTACTTAAGCTATCTGTAATACTATCTCCCTCCTCTTTATCTTTGTTCTTAAAGATTCCTAACATCTCTAAGTTGTCTACTAGAGGTGTAATGTCCGTTTAATTAGTTTGGTTAATATCCTTACTTATTATACCTAAAGCATCTTCTTCTTCTTCTTTAGCTTGCCGGTTTTGTACTATTACTGCAATCTTGTCTTTAGGTGAGATAATGCCGTCTCCATACTCTTGCTGTGTAAAAGAGGGGTTGGTCTATATCGCGCTAGTAAGCCCTTTGTCTTAACAACCGTCCTCTTGTTTGGAGTGCACTAAAGTAAACATTTAATTGTCCTGCGACGTCCGCTCTATCTCTAACGCTAAGTGTGCGCGTCCTATAACTCTTAATAGTCTTTGGGTTCCCTAAGTAACTTATTATAGGGTTTTATATTTAATCTACCGCTAAGAAACTTAACGGTAAACTGGCCTCTATACTGCTTAAGGTTTAACGTGTCTTAGAAGAGTCCGCATATATCCTTAAAGCTTAACGTCTGGCTTATGCTTGTCTTTAATGTCTTAAACGTGTTTGTAAGAAGGTTTATTCTAAGGAGTAGAAACTGGTTTAATAGGGTCTATTTAAGCTAGGTAACAAAAGGACTGGCTCTCCTCCTATAAGGGAAATAACTCTAAGTAGCTCAGTAATTGCTCCTCTTAGGTCCCCCTTAGGTAACTTGTTTTTTGGCGATTCTTCCTTGTTAATGTTACCTGACCTACTTTTTTCTAATACTCCCGTACCTTTCCTATAGCGTTCTCTAGGTTGCTTAGTGGTTCCTAGGTAGTCTTACTATAGCCTATCCACTTTACTTTATACTATGTTTCGTTATCTACGTCCTCGTAACTGATAATCTTTAAAACTTGCTATTTGTCTTCCTCTTATCCTCTATATATATCTGCCTCGTAAACTAGTAGCTTAATACCTCCATATACTAGTTCTAGCATCGTGATATGCTATACAGGATAGATTTTTATTTTGGCTAGTAGATTTAACTTATACGTAACCAATAAAATTCTTTACTTAACTTTAAAAGGTCCTAGTCTGACGTAGTCTAACTTCTTACTTAGTTATTAACTCTTAAAATTTTTATATAGTAGCTATACTTTATCTCCCTCCTTTAGATCTGGTCCCTTAGATCTCTTAGCGTTATAGTATCTTTTTATCCTTTACTATACTAGCTTGGCTGTTTCTATAAGGTCTGCATAAAGATTTATTAACGTCTCTATTCTTTGTTTAGCTGTGCTACTCGTTTTCTTTATTTAACGTGGCGATAACGATATTCTTGGTTTATACCCATAGTTCGCCTTAAATAGTAATGTCCCCATTCCTTCTTGTGGTGTTGCATTGTATGCAAACTATATAACTGGTAATAATAATACCCAATTGTTCTGTGCGTAATTAATATAATATCTTAGATACTATTCTAGTGTCTAGTTTAGTCTTTCCGTTTGTCCGTCCGTCTGCGGATAATACGCTATAGAGGTTGCTACGCAAACTCCCTATTCTACTAGAAACACTTCCTAAAACGCTACTATAAATCTTAGATCTTTATCCAATATGATTTTATCTAGTACTCCATATCTTATAAATACTTCCTTTATATAGATTCTAGCGACGTCTTCTACTAATATCTCTTTAGTGCATGCTATAAAGTATCCCCACTTTGTTAGCTTGTCTACTATTACTAAAATTGCGTTATAATCTTGTCCTATAATAGGATCTCTTAACTTTGGTAACTTAATAATAAAGTCCTATAATATAACTTCCTATGGTCTTCCTGGTGTTTTAATAGGTTGTAGCCCTCTATACAGCTTATGCCTTGTTGGTTTGTTTCTTTAGCAACCTAAACATTTTTTTATAACTTATCTTGCTAATCCCCAGATTTTTTAAATAATGTACTCCTCCTATAGTCTTAATACTAGTCCTATAGACCTATTATATCCTTATGTCATTCCCTTATGGAATTCCTTAATAAACTCTTCTGTAATAGACTTAGGTATATACGTTGCTTCTCTATTTTTATATTGCTCTAAGTCTAAATCCTCCTCTTATGCTTCCTAGATCTTCTATGTCTAATTACTTTTTAGTAATTTATAGATCTGACTTTCTTTAGTTACTATAATCTTTGGATAATTGTACCTAATTAATCCATCTTAATCCCTTCGCAATAAAGCTCCTAATGGCTTTTCGTTACTTTGTAGTTCAGCCTTTCTACTTAGAGCGTCTGCTCGTGCATTATCTATACCCTTAGTATGCTGAATTTCGAAATGGTATTCTATAAGTATTTCCGCCTATCTAACCTATCTTCGGTTGAGTTCCTTTGTTATTAGGAATCCAGTAAGGTTCTTATAGTCCGTTTTAACCACAAATGGTTTCTCTGTGCCTTGTAAGAATGCTCTTTATTCCTTAAGTGCTGTAACTATACCTAACAACTCCTTGTTATAGATGTCGTAGTTTAACTCTAGTGGTGTCATTTTCTAACTATAGTATACTACTGGATGCTATGCGTCCTAGTACTTCTATAGTAAGTATGCTCCTAGTGCAAAGTCTAATATATCTGTCTTAACAACCATTTCCAACTTTAGTTAATAGATCTTAAGGACTGGTTCTTAGGTAAACAACTCTTTAAGTTCCTAAAATAGCTTCTTCTACTTACTATCCTAAACCTACGGTTCCTCCTTCTTTGTTAGCCTTGTAAACGGCTTAATGCTTTTTAACCATTATGCTATAAACCTCCTATAGTAGTTACAAAACCCTAGAAACGACCTCAATTGCGTAATATTCTCTAGTTCTTGCCAACTTACTATAGCTTTGACTTTCTTTAGGTCTATGCTGATTTCCCCTAGTTTAATAATAAATCCTATAAAATTGGTTTTCCTTATAAAGAACTCGCATTTTTTAATTACTACTAGCATCTATTCTTCCTATAGTCTCTTTAAGACCTATTTAATGTGTTCTCTATATTCTCCCTTATTCTCTAAGTAAATAATAATGTTGTTAAGATATGCTATAACAAACTTATCTAGGTGTTCTCCTAACACACTATTAATTCGCTTCTAGAACGTTGCTAGTGCGTTTATAAGCCCGAATTGCATAACTAATGGCTTATATAGTCCTTCCTTTGACCTAAAGGCTGCCTTCTACTCATTGCCTTCCTTAATCCTAATCTAATGGTACGCCCACCTTAGATCTATCTTTATAAAGATTTTTGCGTTGCCTATCCTGTCTTAGATTTTGCTAATTAAGGGTAAAGGATACATATCCTTTCTAGTAGTGCTGTTTAACTGTCTATAGTCTATGCACATCTTAAGTTTTCTGTTTTTCTTTAGAATGAACAACATTGGATATCCTACTAATAACTATAATGGTCTAATATATCCCTTCCGTAAGTTTTCGTGGATAAACTCCTTAAGTGCTACTAACTCGGTTTCAGTAAGCTTATAGATTAGAAAGAACTTTAGACTTATTCCCTCTTCTAATTCTATCTTATAGTCCCACGCTGCATATTCTAACAGCTATTTGCTTTTTAGTAACTATAACTTTTTTCTATACTTGTGGTATCTGTTTGGTATATGACTTAAGCCCCACTTAGTTTCTTTATACATTGCTCCAACCTAATACTACACTAATTTGGTTTACTGTCGCATCTTATATTGTTAAGTATCCCTAATATTAACCTAACCTGTAACCCAATCAATCTTTAGATTATACTCCTGTAACTAAGGCATTCCTAATATCGCCTTGTCCTGTCCTAACAGTAGGATATTAAAAGACATTCTAACTGGTCTCCCTTTAATAGTTAACTAAATAGGTCTTGTTTTAAGATTAATAATGCCCCCTCTATAGGCTATCTAATCTCCTAAAATTGTTATAAGTGGATATGGGTGTTCCTTTTATCTATATGGTAACCCCATCCTTTCCACTGCTTTTAGTGATATGTGGTTCCTTATTGCTTTACTATCTATTAACGCTTCGAACTGCTAATCTTGCCACTTAACTTATAAGTTTAGGTGTTGTCCTTATATTCCTTTAAGGGTTTAAGGCTCTAATACTAGTTCCCTCTGGTCCCGTACGCCTCCCCTTTTCCTAACTATTAGCTGCTAGATCCTACTTATACTTAGTCCAACCTTAGCTAATACTTAGTTTATTTCTTTTCCTCTATATACTATGGACAAGTGTTTTCTAAGCACTCCTACTACTATTATCCCTCTAGGCATTCTTCCGTAAGGAATCTTCCTGGTTAAAGTGTTAAGTCCCCTTAACTTTATACTTCTACTAGGTGCTATCTATATATATACTTAGCGTTCCTAAACCGCCTTTCCTTGGGTGCCTAATATATCCTTACTAGGTACTTCCGGTTCTTGTCTTTTGGTGCTCTATGTATGTTATAGGTGTTATCCATACAAGCTATCCACGATAGTATATAATACGCTAAGTAACTTAGGTCTACTCTTAGCTTGTCTTCGCTCTTAAGTTTAAACCTCTATCTAGCCAATCTAACTATTGGTCTTTCTTCTGCGGGTACTAAGATTTGTTGCTCGCTTCTCTAGTCCCTAGATCCTTCTTTTAGGTTTCTTAACGTTATAACTAACGCTCCTTTAATATGGTTTATGCGTTTCTCTATAATAGGTTAGTCTTAAACTACTTTTTCGTCTAGCTATATGTAAAAGTCTTTCTATTTATTATTATGTCATTGCCTATACCACTTTCCATATAGTTGGTTTAGTGTATATGGTTTGTCTATAAGAAAGTACCTTGTTATTACTACATCGTGATATCCTTTGGTATGTCTTTTTTTAAATCTGGTTAAAATCCCTAGATCCTCTTTTTGTTCCAGTTTATCTAACCACTTTACCCTAGGTGTCCCTGCACTTGGCCTATTAGTGACTCTTTATACGGGTGCTCTGTTCTTTATATAATCTAGTATAGCTAACCTCTTGTCTAGCTTTTGCTCTTGCTATATAATAATTCTTGTCCTAAACTTATCCATAGTTTCTTGTTTTCTACGTCTTGCAGCTAGATCTTTATAGTCATCTTGCTTCTTAATCCTAGTATTAACTGTTTAATCTTTAGGCTAAATACTATATTTACCTAGGATTACTAACGTTCTTATTTGTTCCCTGAACTTGTAGTTCTTAAACTTACGTCCTATACTTATTTATTTGTCTATAAACTAAGTAGCTGCCCGTTCCCATCGGTTTTCGTCTATTATAGGTCCTTAGGTATGTCTTATCTCGTCTTAAGAATTTTAAGCTTCTTATATCTCTTCTTAAGAATCTTAAGCCTGTGGCCTTTTGCCTTTATTAAGTAATAAGCTAGCACTAGTAGTTGTCTACTTACTTAATTTCTTCTAAACGTTACTCCTATTATCTTATAAAGCGATGGAAATCGTATCTAATAGTGTTATAATATCCGTTACTAAACCTTGTTCTGTAATAGTCTTAGTTTCTACTTCTGTTTTAACTTCTCTAAGGTCTATATACTCCTAGTAAGCTGCCCTTATTGCCTTATTGTTGGTAAATGCTTCGCCTATGTTAAACTTATTATCTTTAATGTCCGATCTATAAGCTGGTTCATTGGTTCCTCTAAACTTAGATAACAATGGCTCCTATAGCTAATAGCTTGCGCCGTACTTAGCGTCCTTATAAATTTGGTATGCATTATTATAATAATACGCGAAACTATTAATTAAACATTCTTTTATTCCTCGCAGTGCACCATTATCCCTCTATATATATATGCTGTCTGCTAGCCTGGTTCCCTTTACTGTATAATTACTCTAACTACCTCTATAGTCTCTGGCGAAATAACCTTATTTTCCGCAATTTATGCAAGCCCTATTTTTAAACCATTTTTTTTATTATGGAGTCCGCCTAAACGTCTTCTACTGCTAAGATTTCTGGTTTGGCCTCTACTCCTAGGTCCTTTAATTACTAGATCTTTAACCTCTAGGTTTTTATAATTTCTTTTCCCACCTTTAGGTTTCTTTAGTACTACTTAGGTCTATTAGCTTTACCCCATTCTATAGTTTTTAACTCTATATCTGTCGTTGCGTATTTTGCGCCTTATATAACTATAGAACTCTATCCTAACCCTTCTTAGCCTGTTCTCTTTAATAGATCCTATTATTGATCTTTATTAACTGGTCTATTAGTTCTCTTAGAGTATCTATATCTTCTATTAGAATAATTACGTCCTAGACTTTAGCCTTAAGTCCTTGCTTATACTGTGCTATAAGCGCCCTATTATTTCACTTAACCTACGTGGCTAGTGTTTGAAACTGTGTTATATACTTAATTACTAAAGTGCGTTGTACTAAGTTCTAAAGTTTCCGTTCTGCTATTATGGTTGCTTTAGGGTCTCTAAATATTTATATTAACCGTTCTGCGAATCCGTTCTAACTTGTAAACACATACCGTATATCTAGGTTAGTAGTCGTTATACTATTTACTTGTATCTCTGTAAGGTAAGGCTTAAACCACTCTAGAGCTCTTTCTAACAAGAATAGTCCTGCGTACGCTATCTAGTCTATAGGTGTTACTAAATTCGCTCCTTCCTATATAACCTTAAAATGCATCTGCATAAGAAACCCTTTAAGCTTTAACTTCTCCCCTAAGAACTATTTAATTAAAGGTAACTTAACCTTTACTACTCTAATTCTATTAATGCGTTCTTTAAGTAGCCTACTATTGTCCTATAAGCGATTAACCATTTCCTGTAACTAACCTTGTGTAACCACTTAAGAATCTGTGTCTGCTATACTAGTATCTCCTAACCCTAAGGTCGTGGCTGCCGTTGACGTTGTTATGACTGGTGCTTTGGGTGGCATATTGTTTAACCTTATTTAATACTATAACCTTAGTAGTGAATGTATAACGGAACCTTATAGTAGGAACTACAGTGGGTTCTATTATTGGGCTAGGTATATAGGTAAGAACAGTGTTAATAATATAATAATAACTAGTGGAGTAGTTGCCTAACAAATTAACTCTAATTGTATTCTAAGATTTACTATAAAGAGAGAACTATCTAGGTAGGGACTGTGGTCCTTTAAATATACAACCATACGCCTAAGAAATCCCTTCGCTCTATAAGGTACGTGTGCTCTATCTACTCTGTTACAGATTATATAGATTACATAGATTATATAGATTATATTACGTGACCTCAGCTACCATTCCTCGTCACATGGTTCCACTAGATCTATCCTGAACCGTGCCTATATTAACCAACTAGCTTCCTCCGACTCTTCTCCAAGTAGTCGTAACATTGTACTTAAGCTGTCCGTAACACATATTAAAGGGATAGGCGGCAATATTTTATTACAACTATATTGCGGGTAGAAACTATAGCTTTAATATAATACTTTAGCTTACTAGAGCCCACTTTAAGACTAATAAGAATCGCCAGCTTTATATATCCGAATAGTAAGAGACTATATTTTAAAGAGTTATCGCTTTTAACTTAATAAAGACTTATTTAGAGTGCCTTTAACTACTCTTTAATAAACTCTAGAAAATCTAATATAGCCTTACCAAAACTTACCAAAATAAGAATAGCCTAAGGGACTAGGTTATCTTAGCCTGCCGTGGCGTTCCTAAGTGCAATTTGGTGCTATATAAACCTATGGATACGTTTAAAGGAGTATATGCCGAGCTATGCTCTGCTATAGGTACTATAATGCAAATATATGAATTTTAACAGTTTTATACCAAAAACCCTACCCAACTAAGTATTCCCAACTAACATGATTATAACTGGACTGACCATATATATGGTGGCCGTGGTAGGGAATATAGCAAAGGGTATAATTAATATTAACTATAAGGTAATTATAGAGGTACTTATAGAGGTTCATTTTAAAGTAATCGCTAGAAGAAGTGCTATGTTTGTAAGAAGCTAAATTGCTAGTTAACTAGACACTCCCTTAATAAGCAAAAGGAGGTATATAATAAGTTTCGCCAGAGTGTAAGAAATGTTAGAAATTATAAGGTTACTATAGCCTACTTTTAAAGCTTCCTAGTTAAATATAAAGGCGTAGAAGATCTTAAGGATAAGGTTAATAAGGCCAAACAGCTCCTTATAGATATAGAAATTAAGGACTACTCTCCCAACCAATACTTTACTAAGTATGGTAAGGTAGATGGCATATAAACTATTACTGTTCTTAATAACTAATCTACGCTCCACTCTATTACGAAGTTAGATATCTTTAATAAGCTAAGGGAGAGTTCTACGTTCTCCTTTAATAATAGATACTTGGCAAACGTCTTCTATGGTATTATACCAGACACTAGAGCCGCAGGAGTATCTATAGTAAGAGAACCTTAAGTTTGAGCCTTTTAGCAGCTTAATAGCTTTGTTTAGATTAACTATTTAATGGCAGGCTAATACACGATTCGTTTTAGCAAGGGTACTATAATCTCTCTTAGCACAATTAGGGTTTAAACCCCCTTAGGGTATATCACTTTTTATATTATTCCTATGAATACCCTATTTCTATTTTGTATTAGAGATATAGATAAATTAGGCGTTAAGCTTAATAACCTCAGGAATATACTTATTTAAGGAGATAATTGGGTGCCTATTATACGTAAATAGGGTCACCCCTAGTTGCTCCTTTATTAACTAGAAAAGAGTGTTGCTTAAAGCCACTTAATTAAGTTAGAGTTACGCCAACTACACCATCGTTTTGGCCACCTATCCGTTTATCAATTGCTTAGGGTTCTTTAGCAAGCAGGCCTTAAAGTTAAGGTTAAGGTAATTAAGCATCTTATAAAATACTACTATTACTGCTAAATAAACTAGAAGTCCCCTAGCCGATTTAAGTTCACCCTTAAAGATAACTACAACTTTAACTTCTGTATTATTGTTAATATTATATATCTTAGCGGCAAGCTAGTACTCTAAGTTATTAACTTCTTAACTTCCTTCTAAGCCGTATAATTCTTAAAGGATATATTAGCTAGGAATGTATAAGATACCCTTTAATTATACTAGATTAATATCTACCTAGAACCCCTTAACCAAATTATCTATAATATAGAAAAGAACTTCTTATCTATAGAGTTTTAATAATAGACAAAGGTAATAGCAATTAAGGTTAAGGAAGTTCCTATTAAGGCATATAATAGCGTTAGAAAAGTAGAGCGATATTACGCACTATTACGCCGCGTATATAAGATTATCTCTTTAGAACTAGAGGATGCTAGCAAAGAACTTACCTTATAAATGGCTGTTAAAGCCATTAACAATTCCACTAGCCCGGATAGACTTGTACCTACGTTGCTAGTCTTTAGCGCCTACCCTTAAATAACTAATAATTCTCCGCTATCTCTCTCTATTATGCAATGAGCTAAGGCTATTCGCAAGGCAATAAAGGAGGTACGACGTCTCTACGCTATACGCCAGGTTAACAACGTACTAGGAATAAGAAATGGCCCAAATACCTTAACTATACTTAATCTACCACTCTAGTCTAAGGTACGTGTATAGCGTAAAAAGGGAGGATAGTTAGGCCTATATTAACTTATTGCAATTAATGGTTAAACTTGTACTATTTAGATGCCTTATAGACATACTTAATTCTGTTTAACCGTTATTAAGCCTTATTATAAAGATAACAGTTTTAAGCCTTTGCAGGATGCCCTAAAAGATGCCCTAGAGGAGAACCATAATTAACATGCTCTAGAAGACGACTACAATCCTAATATAATTATAGTAGATGTGCCGCAACCACGACGTAGTAGAGGTCGCCTAAAGGGATTATAAAATCGCTAACATCTTATTAATTTTGAAGAGTAATTTATTGCCGCTATTAAGAATGGAATTAAGTTATTAATAGCCTTTATAATAACCAAGGAGAAGGCTGACTTTGAGCTCGTAAAATAGCTCTAAAAGGAAGGTTGTATTATAACTTCTAGAGCTCCTTTCTAAGTATCTAATAAGCAGGAGATTAACAGTCTTATTATAAGAGGAGTTTTTAAATTTAAGAAGTATAACCCTACTAAGTTTAACAAAGTTTGTATCTTTAAGTTAAGAATAGTTAATAAGATTAAAGGTAAAACTATTAACGCCCTATTTAAGAAATTAAGGCTTATTATCTAAGGTTATAACGATAATAGTAAGGAGGTAATTCTTATATAATCTCCTATAATTTAATAAGCTAGTTAGCGAGTTATTATTGCACTAGCTCCCTCCTTAATAAAGAATAGAATGGCGGTTTATTTATAAGATATTACTTAGGCCTATACCTAATTAGAGACGCACCTTTAGCGCTTAATATTGGCATACCTTCTAGAGCAAATTTGTTACTAATATCCCAAAGATACAATTATGGTTGTGCTTAAGCCATTATATAGAATCGCAGAGGCAGGAACCTATTAGTGGGCTACCTATAGCAAGCACTATAAAGAGAAGCTTTTAATAACTACTTTTATATTTAACCTATGCTTTCTGATTACAACCATAGGAACTCTATTTAGAATTATCGGTATATAAACTAATAATATAATTATTTTAGGAGACGACCAATTCTCAGCTCTTAAAGAAGATAAGTTAGTAAAGGTAAATCTTATAGTAAAGCTAAAGGAAAAGCTTAATTTAATAACACTATTACTCTTTAATAGATGCACCCTCTCCCTAAATAAGGATTCTATTGCTTTACGCCAGAAGGGTTAAGGTAAGAAGATTAATGTTATTAATGCTAATTCTCTAAAGCAAGGATACGTAGAGTAACGCGTTTATAAAGCTTATATTGCTTCTATCTATTAACCTAAGGCTTTATTTAATCTCTCTATTGCCGCCTAATACCAGAAACTAACTAAGGACGATATTCTTGCCCTAAATAAATGTCTTTCCTGGCAAATAAACCATCTTAATTAGGGACTACTCTATATGCCTATTAATCTTCCTACCGCTAAGCTCTTTGTATTTATTGATAGATCGTTTATAAATAACAAAGATTTTAGCTCCTAGTTAGAATATAAGATTATTATCGCGAACAAATTTACTAGAAAGAATAACTTTATAATCTATAGTAATCTTATCTATTAAAGCTTAACTAAGAGTAAGCGCGTTACTTGAAGCGTTCTAGCGTTAGAGATATACGAAATGGTTGGTGGAGTTAATATAGTAATTGCAATTAGAACTACCCTAAAGATAATTATAGATTGACTTGAACTTCCTATTATCCCTACGATTATATGCACCAACTTATATTCCCTCTACGAGTGTTTAGTTAAGCTTGGCACCACAAAGGAAAAGCGCCTTATAATTAATATTATAGCACTTTGGCAATCCTATAAGCGTTAAGAGCTCTTTAAGATTTAATGGATTAATAAACAAGATAACCTAGTAGATATAATAATAAAGGCAAACCCAAACAAGGCTCTAGAAACGTTTATTAACACAAATACTCTGCATATACGAGTTAAAGGTTAGGTTAAGGGGGAGTAGAAGATATAGCAATTTAAGGTTATTTTCCATATATAATTCTTAGGCCATATTTAACGATCTTGGCCTGCTAACCCTGACTTCTGCCATATTCTGCCAACCCTAACTTTAACTAGCCAATTAGGATTTTCCATCCCCGGGATAGAAAATTGCTATTAGCTTGCTTACTACTAGCGCCTTAGCGGCCCTTGTAAGATGTTTACCTCTAACCCCTAAATGGTTCCTCTTCTTCTTCTCTTTAGCTCAGCATCTTTACAAGATAGCATTCTATAGACTTTGGTTTAGAGATATTTAATAACAAGACTTATATTATAATAGTAATAGTAAGTAAGGAGGATTGATGTTTATTACGCTTAATTGCGTTATTTATATGTAGATGGCATCCACAAAAGAAGAATTGCTAGTGTTGGGAATATATCACGTGTGGTTACGTGTCGCCGCGGCACTAGTGTGGTGGGGAGCCCTAAGCTCCTCGCCCTTCCTTATTAAGAAGAAGAATAATATAACAACAACATCATACTAGCTACAAACTGTAACTACGTAATATCACCTTGTGTTACCAAAAGTTATTATATATTGCCGCGGCACTAGCGTAGTAAGGAACCTTAAGTTCCTCACCCTTCCTTATTCTAATTAAAAAGAAGCATATTAACCAATATTACTGTAACCTACTTAAGTAGTTGTTATTGATGAGTTACCCTATATAACTAACACTGATTAGTGGTTGAATACACAACTATAGAACAGCAAGGTTTTTAACAGAAGAGACAGTCTTGTATAGGGGTGCCATATGCGCTCATATAGAATGGATCCCGGCAATACTGTGCTACCTTAAACTTGCAGAAAACTAGTAATAGAAGTGTTACTAAGTACTAGGAGATACCAAGTTGCGTCTATTACGCAGAACAATCGCGTTTATAAAGATTTGGTTAAGTACTTTAGGTTAGAAGTGTTACTAAACCTAGGGTCCTAAGTTAACGTCCAAAACGCGTTAAACAACATTTTAAATTGCCTACCTTTTAACAGCAAATCTATAAGATCCTACAAAACCGAAAACCCTATCTACCTTTAACCTATTATGGCGTTAACCTACCCAAAGCAGTATAAGAAAGATCTTAACCCGGAGATATAGGATATAGACATTGACCCTGTAAACGCTAAGCAATAGGACCTAAACGGATTCTTAGTATACCGTATAGCATACTATATAGACCGCGAATACAATGACACTATGCTATGGTATTGTATAAAGGAGGACTTTATTAGATGGATAAAGGAAACATAGGCTCTTATAAAGAAGATATTGTATAAAACTTCCGTAATTTCCTTTAGGAGAATGGAGTATTTGTCCCTATAGATGGGGGTACTATTAGAGATAATATTTAGGAGCAAGTTATTAATGTAGAAGAAGAGCACGAATGGACTCTATAAGAGATTAAGCACTAACTACGCAATAAGAAGAAGCTTAACTTATAATAGAATCCAAATAATATACTAATAGAGACACGTCCTAATTCTATTGCTCCAGGCACGAGTTCTTACGTTCTATATCTATCGCTTCCACTAATTTAACCTATAACTTTAACTACTGCCCCTTAAGAGCAAGTGCAAGATCCCCTTACTTCGCGATTTAATAACCTTTAAACCCTATTATAGCAAGATTAGGTACTACGCTGTATTCTATTAAGATCTATATCTCTACTATAGCCTATAAAGTAATCCCCACCTTAATCTCTAATGCAATGTTAACGTAGCCTAATACTACTTAGAGACACCTTAAAAATGCTTACAGAGCTTATAAAGCTCTATTTAGACCATGTTACGGACGCTTTAAGTACGATGTTATGACTACTTGGAGAAGAGTCGGTGGAAGCTAGTTAGTTAATATAGGCACGGTCTAGGATGGATCTGGTGGAACTATGTAACGAGGAATGGTAACTAAGGTTACATAGTATTAAACGTATTGACTGTGTTGAATAAAAGGGACGTTATGTTTAATATAGATAATACGTACCTTACGTACAAGAGAGGATTTCTTAGGAGTATAGTTGTGTATTTAAAGGACCTTAGTCCCTACTGTAGATAGTTCTCTCCTTGTAGTAAATCTTAGAATATAATTGGAATTAGTCTGTTAGGTAACTACTCCACTAGTTATTATTATGTTGTTGTTTTATTCTTACCTATATACCCAGCCTAATAATAGGACCTACCGTAGTTCTAGCTATAAGGTTCTGTTACACATTTACTACTAAGGTTATAGTATTAAATAAAGTTGAATAACATGCCACCTAAAGCACTAGTTATAATGACGTCGGCAATAGCTATAACCTTAGGGCCAGGTGATACTAGTATGGATAATAGGGATTCTTAAGTGGTTACGCGAGGTTAGTTATAGGAAATGGTTAATTACTTACAAGATAATAATAGGATACTTAAAGAACGTATTAATGGAATTGGAGTAGCGAAAATCAAACTACCTTTAATTAAACAATTTTTAGGGGAGAAGTTGAAGCTTAAGGGGTTTCTTACATAGATACACTTTAAGGTAGTACAGGAAGGAGCGAAGTTAGTAATATCATTAGATTAAGTAGCCTATGCAGGATTGTTCCTAACAGGGAGGGCACTTAAGTGGTTTAAACTGTATCTTATGGAAATATAGGCTAATGGTATAATAACTACTAACTAGGACGTATAGTATATATTTGCCAGTTGGAATGGGTTTATAGAATGACTAATATAGATATTTAGAGACCTAGAGGCTATAACCACAGCGGAATAAAAGCTTTAGAATTTAGTACAACGTACTTTAGTAATTGAGTATATAATATAGTTTTAAATACTAGCTATATAGGTTAAGTGGAATGACAAGGCGCTTATAGCATAGTATAAATAGGGACTTAAGGCTAAAGTCTAGGATGCAATTATCCTAATGGAAGATGCGGATACTTTAAAAGAGTTAATAGATTAGTTAATAAAGATTAATAATAGGATCTATTAAAGGGAACAAGCTAAGAGAGGGCAAGATAGAGTTCTATAGTTATATAAGGCACAGAGTACGCAATAATAGACATAGAGTTAAAAACTATGGAATGGCGCAGAGCTAATAGACCTAAGCGGTACTAAAGAAACCTAAAGGTGGGAAAAGAAACTATAGAAACCCAGAGGTTAAGGATTAAGTAATTAAAGAACCTAGGAGTAGAGGCTAAACCAGGGATCTTAGTAGTAGAAGACGTTTAGGCAGACTCTATAGCAAGAAAGATGGTTTAAAGATGGAGCTTATATGAATTGCGGAAAACAAGGTTATTTCGCCAGAGACTATAGAGGTGGTTAGAGTAACTATACGGTAAAGGGAACTAGGCTAGCAGATGGCACATACATATAGAGGGACGACGGTGCACTATAAGGAATAAAAGAGTGTTTAATTAATAGTTTTGTGTATTATTATAACAACGTATACTAAATTTATAAGGACGCCAAGTATGGCGTAAGCTATTGGCTATAGGAGCCATTATTATCTAAGTTTAAAGGAACCAACAAACTAGCTTATAGATTGGACATTAAAGACAATGAATTTAATATAGGCAAAGTATTTACCAATAATAAGGCAATAAAGGCAGCTTACTAGGAGCATACAGACCTTAGAGAAATTAAAATAGAAGTAGAGACTAAGACTATTACGGAACAAGGTTTAGTAACGGGTATTATAATACTATTAGATACAATTTCTATCGCTTTATAAAATGATAGGAGTAACGTTTAAAAGAAACTAAGCAAGTAGATAACTGCTAGTGCTAGCTTATTACTTAATAAAGGCAAAAGGCCACAGGCTTAAGATTCTTAAGCAGAGATAAGAGAAGCTTAAGATTCTTAAGATAAGATAAGATATACCTAAGAACCCACAACGGATAAAAACTAATAGGAAAGGGTAGTAACTTAGTTTAGTAACAAACAAATAAGTATAGGACGCAAGTTTAAGAACTACAAGTTTAGGGAACAAATAAGAACGTTAGTAATCCTAGGTGAATATAGTGTTTAGCCTAAAGATTAAATAGTTAATACCAGGATTAAAAAGCAACACGACTATAAAGATCCGGCTATAAGACGCAGAAAATAGGAAACTATGGATAAGTTTAGGATAAGAATCATTATATAGCAAGAGTAAAAGCTAGACAAGAGGTTAGCTATGCTAGGTTGTATAAGGGATAGAGCACCTATACAAAGAGTTACTAATAGGCTGAGTATAGGGACACCTAGGGTAAAGTGGTTAGATAAACTGGAATAAGAAAAGGATCTAGATATTCCAACCTAGTTTAAAGAAAGATATACCAAAGGATGTTATAATATAGTAATAACAAGGTACTTTCTAATAGATAGACTATATATACTAAATCAGTTGTACGGAAAGTGGTATAGGCAATGACATAATAATAAATAGGAAGACTTTTATATATAGTTGGATAAAAAAGTTATCTAAGACTAACCCATTACAGAAAAACGTATAAGTTATATTAAAGGAGCGTTAATTATAATATTAAAGAACCTAGAAGAAGGATCTAGGGACTAGAGAAGTAAGTAATAAGTCTTAGTACCCATAGTAGAGATACCAGTGGTTAGGTTAACTAGGTATAGGTTTAAACTTAAGGATAAAGATAAACTAAAAGTTAACTTAAAATATGCAGCGCATTATACACTATCGTGGATAGCTTATATGGATGATATATATAATATATATAGAGCACCTAAAGATAAGAACCGGAAGTACCTAGCAAGGATATATTAGGCACTAGAGGAAAAGCAGTTTAGAAATGCCAAGTATATATATAAATAGCACTTAGTAGAAGTATAAGGTTAAGGGGACTTAATACTTTAACTAGGAAGATTCCTTACGGAAGAATGCCTAAATAGATAATAGTGGTAGGAGTGCCTAGAGAACACTTATCTATAGTATATAAAGGAAAAGAAACAAACTAAGTATTGGCCTAAGTTGGACTAAGTATAGGCAGGATCTAGCAGCCAATAGTTAGGAAAAGGGGAGGTATATAAAACTAGAGGGAACTAGTGTTAGAGCTTTAGACCCTTAAAGGAATTTAAGGACAATACCTAAATTTATAAGTTAAATGGCAAGATCAGCAGTTTAAAGTGTTAATAGATAGTGGAGTAACTAGAAACCACATATTACTAAAGGCAGTAAAAAGGATAGGGTTACTATATAGATAGAAGGAATACCTATATCCACTTATAATAATTTCAGGAGATTAGATAGCCTATAGAGGAGGCATTATTAATCTTAAAATAGAACCTATTTAGTTAACTATTAAAGGGAGACCAGTTAGAATGTCTTTTAATATCCTACTATTAAGATAGAATAAGGCAATACTAGGAATGCCTTGGTTATAGGAGTACAATCCAAAGATTAATTAGGTTATAGGTTAGGTTAATATTAAGGATACTTAATAGCGCAAAGTGCGACAGTAAACCAAGTTGGTATAGTACTAAGTTAAAGCGATATATGAAGAGACTAAGCACGGCTTAAGTTATATACCAAAGAGATACCATAAGTATGGTAAAAAGTTATAGTTACTAGAAAGTAAAAAGCTATTAAAGCATATAGCATAGGACCATAAAATAGAATTAGAAGAGGGAATAAGTCTAAAGTTCTTTCTAATCTATAAGCTTACTAAAATAGAGTTAGTAGTACTTAAGGAGTTTATCCAGGAAAACTTACGCAAGGGATATATTAGACCATTATAGTTATTAGCGGAATACCCAGTACTATTTATCCTAAAGAAAAACGGAAAACTTAGGATATATATAGACTATAGACAGTTAAACAGCATTACTAGGAAGGATAGGTATCTTTTACCCTTAATTAGCAAGATCTAAGATAGGATAGGCAATATAAAGATCTTTATAAAGATAGATTTAAGGTGGGCATACTATTAGATTAGGATTAAGGAAGGCGATAAATAGAAGGCAGCCTTTAGGTTAAAGAAAGGACTATATAAGCTATTAGTTATATAGTTTAGGCTTATAAACGCACTAGCAACATTCCAAAAGCAAATTAATAGTATATTAGGAGAACACCTAGATGAATTTGTTATGGTATACCTTAATAATAATATTATCTACTTAAAGAGTGAGGAAGAGTATAGAGAATACATTAAGTGGGTCTTAAAGAGACTATAAGAAGAATAGATGCTAGTAGTAATTAAGAAATACAAGTTCTTTACCTAGAAGACTGATTTTGTTAGATTTATTATTAAACTAGGCTAACTTAGTATAGATCTAAAAAAGATTAAGGCTATAGTAAATTAGCAGGAACTAGAGAATATTACGCAGTTAAGATTATTCCTAGGGTTTTGCAATTATTATAGAAGGTTTATAGCGCAATAGTTAAAGGACATTAAGCCACTTATGTGGTTAATAAAGAAAAAAGAACTATAGGTATAGGAAAAGGAGTAATAAGAACTATTTAAGAGAATTAAAGAGTTATTTACCTAGGAGCTAGTTCTTAAGATCTATTAACCAGGTCTAGAGACGGTTGTAGAAATAGATGTATTAGACTTTATACTAGGGGCATGCTTTATATAGAAATATTAAAATAGATGGCACCTAGTGGCATACTATAGTTAAAAGATGATACTACTAGAGTTAAACTATGACATCTACAACAAGGAGTTGTTAGGTATAGTTATAGTACTTAAAGAATAGAGAGCATTTTTATAAGGCATAGAGAAACCATTTATGGTTAAGACGGACTATAAGAACTTTATAGGATTCCTAATAACAAAGGAACTTAATTAAAGACAGGTTAGATGGGCGGAAATGCTTATAGAATACTATTTTGAAATTTAGTATACTAAAGGTATAGATAATATATAAGCAGACGCTCTAAGTAGAAGGGCTGAATTACAAAGTAATAAAAAGCTATTAGGAGCTTTATTGCGAAAGGATTAAGACGGATTAATTAGGTATAATTATCCAAAGATTACAGCAACTAAAGAAAGTTAGATCTATAAATTACTAGAGAGTAATTAGATATAGAAGATCTAAGAAGCATAAGTAGAGAATCTAGACTTAGAGCAATATAAAAATAGAGAAGTAATATATATGCCTAAGTCTATTGCAGAAGAATTTATTAAGGAATTCTATAAAGGAATAACATAAGGACACAACAGAGCTATAGGCTTAGTGTTAAGACTTTAAAAAGAGTATATTATTTAAGGAATCTAGGGATTAGCAAGATAAGTTATAAAGAAATATCTAGATTGCTAAAGAAATAAACTAATAAGGCATAAGCTGTATAGAGGGCTATAACCTATTAAAATACCAGGAAGACCATGGGAAGTTATATTATAGGACTTTATTATTAAGTTACCAAAGTTAAGAGATTCTATTATAGGATAAGATTATAACGTAATTTTAGTAATAGTGGACAAGCTAATAAAGTGGGGATACTTTATAGTATGCATTAAAGAGATATTAGTAGAAGATATCACTAAAATCTATATAAAGGGAGTGTTTGCAAGATATAGAGCACTAAATAAGATTATATTAGACAGAGATCTAAGATTTATAGTAGTATTTTAGGAAGTATTTCTGGCAGAATAAGGAGTTTGCGTAGTAATATCTACAGCGTATTATCCGTAGACGGATAGATAAACGGAAAGACTAAACTAGACACTAGAGCAGTATTTAAGGCATTATATTAACCACGTATAGAATAATTAGGTATTGTTATTACCAGTTATATAGTTTGCATACAATGCAATACCATAAGAAGGAATGGGGATATTACCATTTAAGGCGAATTATAGGTATAAGCTAAGAACATCGCTATTACCACATTAAGTAAAAAGGACGAGTAGCACAGCTAAGTAAAGAATGGAGATGTTAATGAATCTTTATATAGACCTTATAGAAACAGCTAAACTAGTATAAGAATAAATAAAAAAGTACTACGATGCTAAGAGATTTAAGGGACCAGATCTTAAGGAGGGAGATAAAGTGTGGCTATTATATAAAAATTTTAAGAGTTGACGACTAAGTAAGAAGTTGGACTATATTAGACTAGGACCTTTTAAAATTAAGTAAAGAATTTTATTAGTTACATATAAATTGAACCTACTAGCCAAAATAAAGATCTACCCTATATAATATATTGCAATGCTAGAGCCAGTATATGGGAATGTGGAACCACCAGTCTATAAGGCAGACACGTATAGAGGATAAAAGAAAGATAAATAATAAGTTTTAAAGATTATTAGTTACAAGGACGTAGAGGACGAAATATAGTATAAAGTAAAGTGGATAGGCTATAAGGAGACTACCTAGAAACCACTAAGTAACCTAAAGAACGCTATGGGAAAGGTACGGGAGTATTAGAAGAAAGTAGGTTAGGTAATATTAATAAGGAAGGATCGCCAAAGAATAAGTCACCTAAGGGGGACCTAAGAGGAGTAATTACCGAGCTACTTAGAGTTGTTTCCCTTATAGGAGGAGGGCTAGTCCTTTTATTACCTAGCTTAGATAAACCCTATTAAATAAGCTTTTACTCCTTGGAACGGACCTTCTTACAAATATATTTAAGACGTTAAAGACGAGTATAAGCCAAATATTAAGCTTTAAGGACGCGTGCGGACTCTTCTAAGGTATGTTAAACCTTAAGTAGCGCAGAGGCCAGCTTACTGTTAAGCTTTATAGTGGTAGATTAAATACAAGACCCTATAATAAGTTACTTAGGGAACTCGAAGACTGTTAAGAGTTATAGGACGTGTATATTTAGTGTTAGAAACAGAGCGAACATTACAGGACGATTAAATATTTGCTTTAGTACACTTAGAGCAAGAGGAGGGTTATTAGGATAAAGGACTTACTAGCGCAACACACACTAACCCCTCTTTAGCGTAATAAGAGTAAGGGATCGCTATTACCTCGCCTAGCAACAGTATGGAGGAAACTGTATAAAGGCGACACTTAACCCAGGAAAGAGAAGAAGAAGCTTTAGGTATAATAAGCAAGGATGTTAACTAGACTAATTAAACGGACATTATACCTCTAGTAGACGACTTGGAGATGTTAGGAATCTTTAAGGACGAAGATAAAGAGGAGGGAGATAGTGTTACGGACGCTTTAAGTACAATGTTATAACTACTTAGAGAAGAGTTGGTAGAAGCTAGTTAGTTAATATAGGCACGGTCTAGGATGGATCTGGTGGAACTATATGATAAGGAATAGTAACTGAGGTCACGTAGTGTTAAACGTATTAACTATGTTAAACAAAAGGGATGTTATGTTTAATACAGACAACACGTACCTTATATACAAGAGAGGATTTCTTAGGAGTATGGTTGTGTATTTAAAGGACCTTAGTCCCTACCATAGATAGTTCTCTCCTTGTAGTGAATCTTAGAATATAATTAGAGTTAGTCTGTTGGGCAACTACTCGACTAGTTATTATTATATTGTTGTTTTGTTCTTACCTATATACCTAGCCTAATAATAGGACCCACCGTAGTTCTAGCTATAAGGTTCCGTTACAGACCAGGAGAAGAGGTTTAGCAGGGAACTATATAATATCCTTAATTTAAAGCTGCGTATCTTCTATAACTATTGCTAGAAGGTTGGACTGGAACCTAACTAATATTATAACACCTATTCCGTTATGCTTAAGGGCCGCGCTAGTACCTTCTATTATAATCGTTTGGTAGGAAAAGGATATAATTTTAACTGAATAATATATAAGATAAGATGCCACTTTGAAACAGAAGAGAATAAGCAGCAGTATATATTAGAGTGGAGAGAGACTACCTTTTTAAGAATTATTGCTATGAACCTAGATACCTCTTAACTTAATTATCTTTAAAAGCTCTTTAACCAACTTTAGATAATTTAGTGTGGTTTATCTAAATTATATTAAGAGGACTTTAGCCTACGCGATTAAGTTATTAGTGCATGTTAAGGTGTTAAAGAATGCAACCTTGCTTTCTTTAATCCTGTAAATACTTATAAAGGAGTGTGTGCTTAATTAAAATCCTCTATTAGCACCGCTCTGCGCTCTTAAGAAGTATAGCAATTTAATACCTAACCTTAACTTACTTTAATTAACCTAGTTAACCAACATAATTATAACTGGACTGATTAAATATATGGTGGCTAGGGTAGGGGATATAGTAGAGGGTATAATTAATGTCGACTATAAAGCAATTGTGGAGGTCCTTGTGGAGGTTTATCTTAAAACAATTAATAAAAGAAATGCTATATTTGTAAGAAGCTAAATTGCTAGTTAACAATAACCCTCTTAATAGATGAAAGGAGGCATATAATAAGTTTCGCCAGAGTGCATAAAATATTGGAAATTATAAGGTTACTATGGCCTACTTCTAAAGCTTCCTAGTTTAATATAAAGGCGAAGAAGATCTTAAGGGTAAGGTTAATAAGGCTGAACAGCTCCTTATGGATATAGAAATTAAGGACTACTCTCCTAACCAATACTTTATTAAGTATAGTGAGGTAAATAGCACACAAACTATTGCTATCCTTAATAACTAATCTACGCTCTATTCTGTTATAAAATTAGATATCTTTAATAAGCTAAAGGAAAGTTCTACGTTCTTCTTTAATAATAGATACTCGGCAAACGTCTTTTATAGTATTATGCCAGATACTGGAGCTGCAGAAGTATCTATAGTAGGAGAACCTTAAGTTTAAGCTCTTTAGCAGCTTAATAGCTTTGTTTAGATTAACTAATTAACGGCAAGCTAATATACAATTTGCTTTAGTAAGGGTACTGCAATCTCTTTTGGCATAATTAAGGTCTAAACCCTATTAGGATATATCACTTTCTATATTGTTCCCACAAACACCCCGTTTCTATTCTGCATTTAAGATATAGATAAGTTAGGCGTTAAGCTTAATAATCTTAAGAATATGCTTATTTAGGGAGATAATTAGGTGCCTGTTGTATGCAAGTGGGGTCATCCTTAGTTGCTCCTTTAATAGCCAGAAAGGAGCGTTGCTTAAAGCCATTTAACTAAGTTAGAGTTACGTTAACTACACCGTTGCTTTAGTTACCTATTAGTTTATAGATTGCTTAGGGTTCTTAGTAAGCAGGTTATGAAGTTAAGGTTAAGATAATTAAGCATCTTATAAAGTACTGCTATTACTGCTAAATGAACCAGAAGTCCCCTAGCCGATTTAAGTCCACCCTTAAAGATAACTACGACTTTAACTTCTATATTATTATTAATATTATATATCTTAGCGGCAAGCTAGTACTCTAAGTTGTTAACCTCTTAACCTCCTTTTAAGCCGCACGTTTCCTAAAGGATATGTCAGCTAGGAATATATAGGATACTCTTTAATTATACTGGATTAATATCTACCTAGGACCCCCTAATTAAGTTATTTATAATATAGGAAGGAACTTCTTATCTATAGAGTTTCGGTAATAGGTAAAGGCAATGGAAATTAAGGTTAAGGAAGTCCCTGTTAAGGCATATAATAGTATTAAAAAAGTAGAATAATATTACACGCCATTACAACAAGCGTATAAGATTATTTCTTTAGAACTAGAGGGCGCTAGTAAAGAGCTTATCTTATAGATGGCTGTTAAGGCTGTTAATAATTCTGCTAGCCTAGATAGGCTTATACCTATATTACTAGTCTTTAGCACCTACCCTTAAATAACTAATAATTCTCTACTATCTCTATCCGTTATATAATAAGTGGAGGCTATTCACAAAGTAATAAAAGAGGTGCGACGTCTTTACGCCACGCGCTAGGTTAACGACGCACTAGAAATAAGAAATAGCCTAAATACCTTAACTACGCTTAATCTGCCACTCCAATCTAAGGTACGCGCATGGCGTAAAAAGGGAGGATGGTCAGGCCTATATAAACTTATTATAATTAATGGTTAAACTTATACTCTTTAGATGCCCCATAGACCCACTTAATTCCGCTTAACTGTTATTAAGCCCTACTATAGAAATAACAGCTTTAAACCTTTATAAGATGCCCTAGAGGATACCCTAGAGGAGAACTATAATTAACGTACTTTAGAAGGCGACTATAATCCTAATATAATTATAGTAGATGTGCTGCAACTATAACGCGGTAGAGGTTGCCTAAAGGGATCACAAAATCGCCAACACCTTGTTGATTTTAAAGAGCAATTTATTACCGCTATTAAGAGTGGAGAAAAGTTATTAATGGCCTTTATAACAGCTAAAGAGAAGGCTGACTTTAAGCTCGCAAAATAGCTTTAAAAGGAAGGCTGTATTATAACTCTAGGAGCTCCTTTCCAAGCATCTAATAAGTAGGAGATCGACGATCTTATTATAAGAGAAGTCTTTAAATTTAAGAAATATAACCCTACCAAGTTTAATGGAGTCCGTATATTTAAGTTAAGAATAGTTAATAAGATTAAAGGCAAAGCTACTAATACCCTATTTAAGAAGTTAAGGCTGGTTATTTAAGGCTATAACAATAATGGTAAGGAAGTAATCCTTACGCAATCCCCTATAATTTAACGAGCTAGTTAGTAAGTTATTACTGTGCTAGCTCCCTCCTTAATAAAGAATAGAATGGCGGTTTATTTGCAAGATATTACTTAGGCCTATACCTAATTAGAGACGCGCCTTTAGCGTTTAATACTAGTATACCTTCTAGAGCAAATTCGCCACTAATATCCCGAAGATACAATTATGGTTGTACTTAAGCCATTATATAGAATTGCAGAGGCAGGAACTTATTAGTGGGCTACTTATAGTAAGCACCATAAAGAGAAGCTTTTAATAACTACTTCTATATTTAATCCATGTTTTCTTATTATAACTATAGGAACCCCATTTGGAATTATTGGTATGCAAACTAATAATATAATTATCTTAGAAGACGACTAATTCTTAGCTCTTAAAGAAGATGAGCTAGTAAAGGCAAATCTTATAGCAAAGCCAAAGGAAAGACTTGATTTAATAACACTACTACTCTTTAATAGATACATCCTCTTCCTAAATAAGGATTCTATTGCTTTACGCTAGAAGGGTTAAGGTAAGAAGATTAATATTATTAACGTTAATTCTCTAAAGTAAGGATATATGGAGTAATGTACTTATGGAGCTTATGTTGCTTCTATCTATTAACCTAAGGCTTCCTTTAATCTTTCTATTACTGCTTAACACTAGGAACTAACTAAGGATAACGTTCTTGCCCTAAATAAGCGTTTTTCCTAGCAAACAAACTATCTTAATTGGGGACTACTCTATATGCCTATTAACCTTCCTACTGCTAAGCTCTTTATATTTGTTAATAGATTGTTTATAAATAATAAAGACTTTAGCTCCTAGCTAGGATATAAAATTATTATCGCAAACAAATCTACTAGAGAGAATAACTTTATAATCTATAGTAATCTTATCTATTGGAGCTTAACTAAGAGTAAGCGCATTACTTAAAGCGTTCTAGCGTTAGAGATATATAGAATGGTCGGCGGAGTTAATATGGCAATTGCAATTGGAACTACCCTAAAGATAATTATAGATTAACTCGAACTTCCTATTATCCCTATAATTATATGTACTGACTTATATTCCCTCTATAAGTGTTTAGTTAAGCTCGGTACTATAAAGGAGAAGCGCCTTATAATTAACATTGTGGCACTTTAGCAATCCTATAAATGGCGAGAACTCTTTAAGATTTAATAGATTAATAGCTAAGACAACCTAGTAGATGTAATGACGAAGGCAAACCCAAATAAGGCTTTAGAAACGTTTATTAACACAAACACTCTACGTATATAGGTTAAAGGTTGGGTTAAAAGGGAGTAAGAGCATAACATTTTGTAGACCCTAATTTAAACCAGCTAATTAAGATTTTCCATGCCCGGTATGAAAAATCGCTATTGGCTCGCTTACTACTAGCGCCTTGGCGGCCCCTTGCCTTCGCGTTAACCCCTAACGCCCTTCCTCTTCTTCTTCTCCTTAGCTCTATATTTTTGTATAGTAACAATCTATAAGTATATATAGATAGCAACTACAAAAGAAGAGTTACCAGTGTTGGGAATAAGGCATGTGGTTGTCACGTGTCGCCGCGGCACTAGCGTAGTGAGGAACCTTAAGTTCCTCACCCTTCCTTATTCCAATTAAAAAGAAGCATATTAACCAACATCACTATAACCTACTTAAGTAGTTGTTATTAGTAAGTTACCCTATGTAACTAATAAGGCTATTATAGAGTTGGAGATAGGACTGCTAGTATATAGGGTATAACTACCTTTCTATTACTATAGAGGTGAATATAAAAGCGCTAGAGGGGCCTTTATTACTTAAGAGACTACTATAAAAAAAGGCTAATTAAAAGGTAGTATAGAGTAAGCTAGAAGGTAGGCTTTAGCCTCTATATGGTTTCCTATATAATATAAGAGATATACTAGATATACTAGCGGAGGCTATATACTAGGTAATTAAGAGTATTATAGTAAAGATAGTATCTAATATATAGCCCTTACTATAAGCCTGTAAAGTATAGTTAGAGGAATATATAGAGAAGGTAAAGGAAACTTAGTAGGTCTTTAAGATATAAAAGGCCTCTTAGTTAATACCTAACTAAATTAACTATAGAGTTATATATAATAAGAGGCAAATAATTTATAGAGGTAGACTATTAAAAAGCTAATAAATAACCCTAAGAGGGTGTAAAGGATAGTAAAATGGGTATATATAGTAGATAGGAAGCTAAAGGCCCTACTATAGTTTTTTTTATTAGCAGACTAGGAGAAAAAACCCTATACTATAATAATAAGGAGAAGGCTACTATTCTTATTATTATAGAACCCCACCGTAGGGGCCTCTATAGGAGAGCCCCGTGCTCTTACATACACCTCACGTACGGCTTATATCAGCTACGCGTAGGTATATTACCTCCTTATACCCTCAACCCTTACGATCGATTGCATAACGTCTTGTAGACTCCCCAAATACATACATTCTGTAGCCATTACCCCCATCCCATAACATTACGTTACGCCTTTTTTATCACTAACGCTTAGCCTATAACTAATTCTATATCTCCATAATACTACAGGCGCTACTAAAAGCAGCGTGTCTCCTACCTTATACTTCTAAAGAACTGATAATAGTAAGACAAAATTCCTTACTAGCTACTATATTAAACCCACAACGCCAGTTAATCCTAGGAGGATTTAATTTACTAACTATAGCCTTAACCCCTAAAGGGAAGCCTAGTGGCTTAAAAGACTATAACGACCTTAATAAGGTAGATATTAACAATATCTTATCCTTTATTAACTATATAACTATAGATAAATAAGCTAAAGGGCTACTACCTATTAAGATTAAGATATAAGACGCCGAGACTTTTTTAAAAATAGTAGCATAAGAACTTAATAAATACTACCGCCTTTTATAGAACTACCATCTAAAGCTTATATAAGCTAAGATGCATACTGCCTAAAATTATAATATTATCTAAGACCTATAAGCTTATAAGGCGCTCGCTAATAATATACGCTAAGAGATTAAAGACGACCTCTGTATATCTAAACGCGACATTTAATAATTAAAAAAGGCCAAGATTATACTTATTACTACAGTTATAGAAAGAGAGGGTATAATTAAATACCTATAATCTTAGCTTAATAAGTACATTTATAACAATTCTAGATACCCCTTTACTGTATATAACGCTACCTAAGTCTTTACGCCCCTAGCAACCTTACCTACCTAAACTGCTACTATAGGGTCTAATATATACTACCCTAATCCCCTAATCTTTTAGGGTAACCGCAAGGAATACAGCCACTAGAAGATGTAAGTCTATAAGAAACTAACCTAAAGCGCCTGCCTTTTCCCCACAGAAGATGCTAAGATTAGCTATATTATTAGGCGAATAAAGGGCATCCCATTTAATAGGCTCTTTGCTTAATAAGAGACTAGCAGTCCCTAAAAGTGGCAGTCTTACTAGGAAGCCCTTAAGGACCTTAACTAAATATACCGCGACTATAACCTAGTGGCCACCAGTTAAGCCAAACTACGTGCCCTAAAGATAAGTCCTATTAAATTATTTAATAAGTTCTATGTTAAATTCTAGGAATACACTAGAGCCCTTACCTAAGATAATATTAAAGACTAGGAAGATCTTCTTAAAAAAGTTACTTATTACCTTAGTTACGCAGCCGCTAGTTATAACTATAATAATGTTTACAATATGGTAGCAGTCCTATAGAAGATTAAACAACGGCTAAACTAGATTACTACTGCAAACCCCTACCTAAAGACCTCCCTATAGAAGCCCTCCAGACCTACTAAACTACTAACACCTACTACCCTAAGCAACACTACGGGTCCTAATATTAACCTCTCTATATTAACCTTCCCGTAGAAGCTACTAGATAGAAAACACAAGCTACTCTAGAAGCTAAAGCGTTACTATAGATGCCATTAAAAAGGCTATTATAGCTATAGCCTGAACTACCTAATAGCTAGGTTTAGCGGCTGCTATTTAATACCTAACCTAGTACCTTAAACACTAAATATATCGCTATATACCACTACTGTATAAGATAAAGACGTAGTAACAGCAGTAGAGTTAGATATGGAAACGGAAAACGCTAAGTTTTAGCCCTAAGTTATAGGCTGGGACGCCTTAATAATAAGGGGATCTATATATCGGCCTACTTAATAGATAACTTAGTAAAGATAAATGGATGGAAATAGATAGTTTTACCTATAATAGAAATTACTATTAAAAAACAATATAAAAGCCGTTCTATAATTAATTACAGAGCTACTAATAAATTTATAGATACCTAATTTGTGCGTACTTATAACCTACCTACCTTACCCCTTACTAAAGCCCACGCCCTATAACTTGCTAATGGTAGTTGTACCGCATAGAAGATTACCTATATGGCATAACTCTACCTAGATATAAACGGGCACTAGAAAGGGCTCTAGGCCTATATTATACTACTTACTAACTACCCTATTATCCCTAAAATAAACTGGCTCAAATAATACAACCCCGCCATTAACTAGAAGAAGAAAAAAGTAACCTTTAACTCTAAATACTGTAGGGAGACTTACCTAGGGCATAGCCTAGCCGCCTTTACCTACTCCTTAGGATATTAACCTAAGGAACCTATTATTACCCTATCTATAACTAACTGCCACTATGTAAGTGCTGCGGCCTTCTACCGCATAGCATATAGTAAAGGCTAAACCATTACCGCAGCCTCCTAATTATAACTATATAAGCTTAATAAAGAACAAAACCATATCCTCTATAGTAATAGAATAGATATAGTCAACCTCTTAGAAAATAATGCCCCCGTAAAACTTTATGGACTTTTACCTTTAGACTTTAAGAAGTTTATAAAGCTTAAAAAAGGACTTACTAATAAGGAACTCCGCAAGCTCCTCCCTAAGAAGTACTATAACTTTATTAACATATGCTTATAAAAGAGCGCAGATATACTCCCCCTATATTAACCTATTAACCATGCCATTAATACTAAATAAGGAAAAACGTTACCCTATAAGAGACCCTACCTAATATTAAAAGACGAACTTCTAGTTGTTAAAAAGTATATTAACGAGCACCTTAATAAAGGGATTATTTGTCCTAGTATATCCCTAGTAGCTACCCCTATCCTCCTTACTAAGAAGCCAAAAGGAGGTATTTAATTCTACGTTAACTATAGAGAACTTAACGCTATTATAATTAAGAACTAATACCCTATACTACTTATACGTAAGACTCTTAAGCGGCTTAGCCAAGCCAAAATCTATACCAAGCTTAATATTATTGCCGCCTTTAACCGCCTTTAAATACGGGAAGGTAATAAATAGAAAACCATATTCGCATTGCGCTTTGGCCAGTTTAAATATACTATTATACCCTTTGGCGTATATAACGGCCTAGGCAGCTTCCAAAGCTATATTAATAACGCCTTATAGGACTACCTTAACAACTTCTACTCTGTGTACCTAGATAATGTACTTATTTATAGCAATAACCCTTTTAAGCATACCGAGCATATTTAAAAAGTCCTATAGCGCCTTAGGGACGTAGGACTTTACATTAACTTAAAAAAGTGCAAATTCTCAGTTATAGAAGTAAAATACCTTAGACTAATTATTACTACTAAGGGTGTCCGTATAGACCCCAAGAAGGTACGTATAATTACTAAATAGTAAACCCCTAATTGCATTAAGAACGTATAAGCCTTCTTTAGTTTTACTAACTTCTATTAAAAGTTTATTTACAACTTCTTAGGTGTTATAGCACTACTTATAGTAATAATGCAAACAAAAGGCCTTTCTATAAAAGGAAGAAAAATATATCTATATTTTACCTAGACGCCTAAATACAAAAAGGCGTTCTAATACCTTAAAGATGCTTTTACCAAAGCACCTATCCTAGCCTATTTTATACTAGGATGATAACTCTATTTTGAAACTAACTCCTCGGACCACGTTAACGCAGGCGTCCTCTCCTAGATAGGTAATAACGGCCTCCTCTACCCAGTTGCATTCTACTCATCTAAGCTTACACCATAAGAATGTAACTATAAGATCTATAATAAAGAACTTCTTACTATTATATAAGCGTTTAAGGAATTCTGATTAGAACTCTTCTTAGTAGAACCTAACTAGCTAACTAAAGTCCTTATAGACTATTATAACCTTAAATACTTTATAACTATAAAATAGCTAAACTAATGCTAAGCACGCTAGAACGAGTTCCTCTCTAGTTTTAACTTTAAAATTGTATATAGGCTAGGAGTATAAGGTACTAAGCCTAATAGCCTAATACGCCACTTATAAGACCTTTCTTAGTCTAAAGATAACCTCTATAACCAGTTCCAATAATAGACAATCCTAAAAGCATGAAATTTGGCCCTAGGTATACTACCTATAATAGAGCTAACTATACCTTAGCTTTATATAACAGAACTAGAGTTACCTCCTAAAATTAATAAGCTTATTACTACGGTATATAATACTTCCGTTAACCTATTACTACACCAACTTATTGCCGTAAAGACCGCTGGCACCTATATAATACCTACTAACCTCTAAAGCTTAGGCTAGATTAATATAGCAGCCTTAGAAGTAAAAAAGAACAGGCTCTATTATAGAGGCCGCCTATTTATTCCCAACTTAAAAAATCTATAATGGTAACTAATTTAAATGGCCTATAACCTCTAATTAAGCAGCCACCTAGGTAGGGGAGGAACCTATAAGCTTCTTAGCCAATACTACTTCTAGCCTAAAATAATAGACTTAGTTAAACGCTTTATAGGCGCCTGCTATAGTTATAAGCGCGCTAAGGCCTTTAATATAAAGTACTAAGGACTACTGCACCTTTACTAGTACCTATACAACTATAGGCAGATATTACTATTGATTTTATTGTTAACCTACCACCCTATAAACAATGGGGCCGTACCTACAAGAACATCCTTATAATAATATACTAACTTATAAGAGAGCGCCACTACGTCCTAACTAAAGGCGTAGCCATTAGTAATATTATTAACGCCTTCCTCCACGAAGTCTACTGATTATATAGGTTACCTAACTTAATTACGTCCAACTAAGGCATATAGTTTAACTTTAATATATAGAGATGAATCTACCAACGCCTTAGCATCTCCGTTAAGATATTTACATTCTTCTACTACAAAACCGCTGGACAACCGGAAAACGCTAATACTAGTATAAAAGTGTACCTATAATAGGTAGTCGCCTATAGTTAAGATAACTAGGTAGATTACCTTCCACTAGGTAAATTTACAGTAAATAATTACGTCTTAACCACTATAGGACTTACACCGTTCTTTGTAAATAAGGGTTATTACCCCTAATCCAGTATAGAGCCACCAGAACCTATTAAAAAGAAATTACTATATAGAAAACGCCTTAAGATGCTACTTGCCAACTAGTATATAGACCGTATAAAAAATCTACTTAACTACTAAAAGGGAGAAATAGCCTGGGCTTAAGCAAAGCAGGCCTACTTCGCCAACTATTATAGAACGCCACCACTAGAGATACGTGTTGGCGATTAGGTATGGCTAGATACACGCAATATCTCTATATAAAGGCCTATAAAGTTACTTAATTATAAGAACCTTAGCCCCTACCTAATTAAACGAGTTATTAATAGGGGAGCTGTATATAAGCTAGAGCTCCTGCCTGCCCTAGCTACCCATAGGATATGGCCTATATTTTACCTATAACTACTATACCTTTACTAGCCTAACCCCCTACCGGGACAGACATAGCCTAAACCCCTACTAGTACTAATCCGAGATAAGAATAAAGATAAGAACCACAAAGAATAGATCGTTAAATAAATTATTAACTCTAAATACTTTGGTAAAGGTAGAGGACGGCGGCTCTATTATAGAGCTATCTATATAGAATTTGACATAGATTAGCCAAAATGGCAACTATAGGAAGACTTTAAAAATGCAAAGAACCTAATTAGTGATTTTTACTACGCGAACCCATAGAAACCGGGCCTAAGCAGAGATTTTGTACCTAATCCTCTATAGGAGCCCTTATAGAGTTAAACCGTTATATATTACCACATAAGGGTAAATTGCCGTTAGGTTGCCGTAGATTGCTATTATATAATAGCAAAATACAATTATGTGACTGGAATATTAATAAGATATCTAGGAACTTTAACCGGCAGTTAAAGTTATCTAATTAGTTGGATTTTTAGGTGTCAAGCCTTATTATATAACGTTATTTTAAGCCCTTAGCAATACCCCTTTACTTTTCTTCTCTATACCTTAAATGTCCCTTCTATATGTATATAGCAACCACAGCGTCGCCGGAGCTCCGCCTCTATAAGAGGGGGGGGTAGTGTTACGGAACCCTACTATAGGGGCCTCTATAGAAGAGCCCCGTGCTCTCGCGTATACCTTACGTATAGCTTACGTTAGCTACGCGTAGGTATATCACCTCCTTACGCCCTTAACCCTTACAATTGATTGCGTAATGTCTTATAGACTCCCCAAATATATACGTTCTATAGCCATTGCCCCTGTCCTATAATACTTGTAGAGTAGTTCTTCCCACTTTCTATAGAGGCAGACCTTAGTAATATACTAGGTTTTATATACCTAAAGCTATAAACTATAAAGGAAGAAGTTAGGAAGGAGAATATCATTAGCTTTAAAGGGGCTTGCCTTTAATAAGGCCCTAGGCCTAAAGAAGATTACTTATCAATTCCTTAAGATATATAGAGAATAGCTAGTCCTAGTACTGGCTAAGCTCTTTAGCAGCTATAGAGCAATTTAATATTACCTAAAGCCATTTAAAGACTCTATTATAATAGTCCTCTAAAAATTATAATAGCTCTCCTATACTATAGCAAAGGCCTACTAGCTAATTATATTATTTAATACTATTAGGAAGCTACTTAAGAGAATAGTAGCTAGCTAGCTAGCTATTTAGAATTGTAGAAAAAATAGGTATATTACTAGCTAAAAGTAAAGCTAGGGCACTTAATATAGATAGTGCTAGAGTTACTAACCTAATAAGTATATATTATAGAGAAGTAACCTAAACCTAGTAGCCTTACTACTTAGCTTCAATATTTTTAGAGCCTTTAATTAAGTCTTTTATAAAAGAATAATCTATAATATAAAGGCCTAGGTTATACCCTATTAGATAGTATAGTTTATAAAGTCCTTCCTTAAGGATTAAATAATAAGGTTCTTAATTAGAGGCTATATAGTATAAATAATATAAATAAACACTAGTATACGCTAGGGCTCAGCGCTATTGCTAATTCTATTCCTTTTCTTTACCTATATACTCCTGCTGGAGCTATAAGGAGGCACTACTATAGCATTTAGGTTTATTAATAACTTTAATATATTAATATAACGTGCTCCACAAGTGAGTCGCGAATACAAGCGAGCCGCGAACCTCAAAACTCACTAAAAATTGGAAAAATCGCACCTTAATATCTCGACAACCATTTAATAATAAATTCTAATAATTTAGATTTAGGCTTTCATATATACTTTATAGCCTCTATTAAAATTATATATTAAATGGTTTAGTAGTTTTTAAAATATTAAAATTTGGGGGCCAAAATAAGGCTAAATTACTATATCTTACTATATCTTAAAAACTATTAAACAGTTTACTATATAACTTTAATAGTAGTTATAGAGTATATATGAAAGCCTAAATCTAAATTATTAGAATT
>Ga0307507_10002644_pt1 | contig 36950 bp, 33 predicted proteins | sample 7_EM_MG_FD_207223 | JGI IMG/M metagenome (GOLD analysis project Ga0307507, IMG submission 207223) | Populus trichocarpa ectomycorrhiza microbial communities from riparian zone in the Pacific Northwest, United States - 7_EM | ecosystem: Host-associated > Plants > Roots > Unclassified | place...
GCTCCCCTAGTTATGACCGTTTTGAACTTTTGTTAGTTGTTTACCACCAAATCAGCATTTCGGCTATGTTGATTTTCCAAACGGTCATAACTAGGGGGGCGGTCAAAACCCCGTTAACCACGTTACAGAAATTCGACGCCTCTTTAGATGTATATAATTAAATACAAGTACAAAATATTTTCTAGAGGCGGCTCGAAAATAAAGGTGAATGGCAACATACGCCATGGTCTCTTTCTACCCGTAATTTGTTGAGCAATGACTGCGCAAAATCATTAAGTTCCGCTTGAGACTTTCTAAGGACAACTTCGGCATCGTAGCCAAATGAAAATACCCGAGCACCTTTAATGCTCTTTGGGAGGATATCGCGTAACCAAAGGGTGCCATTTTCATGCGTCCATGTTTTATATGCGTCGCCACCAATCCCGTGTATTACGACAATATCTGGGAACCGTGGATCAGTCTGGTCGTCGCCTAAGTCCGGCGTCAAGTTAACTAGGCCGAGTTTCCGCCGTGGCGGTGGTTGGGTTGGAGCTGAAGTCGAGCTTGGAGGGGTAGTTGAGTTGCCTGGGACAGCTACGGAAGAGATTGCTTGGCTGAAGCCAGAAGTTGCTGTGGAAGTGCGCCGACCGCTGGACGCAGATTGTCCACGATTCCATGGCCACTTGAAACGTGACTTTTTCTTCTTCTGAACGTTAGCAGCCATAGCAGCAGAAGCTTACGAAGGAAAGCATTTGAGAAGAGGGTTGCGACGGCATTTCGAACCCCCCAGTGAACATCGAAGAGGCTACCTATTGCGGCCCGTGCTTAGAGTTCTGACTTAGCGCCTGGGGCTTAGCGTCTGGGGCTTAGCGTCTGAGCTCGACTCTTTACAATTTAATTGGCGTAGCCGTGGGGGATATCGTAAAAGCCTTAATAGACACAGCAGAGCCACGTCATGTCGTCCTGACCAAGCGAAACTGCAATTTTGCACGCTTTTCTGTGTGCTTTCCATCACGTTGCCTACTCAGACAGCATTAATTGACCGGTTAAATAACTGCAGCCTATTAGACAGAAAGATACAAGCCAAGAAATATGACGTAGCGCAAAAAGACTCACCTGTAATACAATCTTGTTTTCGCGTTGGGCCATAGCTAAATCACTAATTTTGCAAGGCTAAGATAAATTTTCGCAGCCTGGAGATTAAATTGCAGATTGTAAATGCTGGAGCGCGCTTATAGGGTTAGATAGAGCATGGCTTGGCTCGATATATTCTGGTAGTTTAGATGATGGTGCTCCCGCCATTTTCTTAAAAATATCAAAACACCAGAAGGAAGATTTGTTGACATGTAGAAAACCTCCTGATTGTACTTGGCAAAGTCCACCTATTTTGATGACTAAACATGCGGATCGTCGGGTACCCCCAACGAAAATTTTGACCCGAGTTTATAACTAATAAGCCGATTAATTAGCCCAAAGCTTTGATTCAGAGCCTTATTATATAGAGTCTAATTAATATATATATATAGATATGAGGTTTTCCAGAGTGTGACCCCTGGACCCCCCTATATAGAGCTTTTACTTAATTTAGAAGTAGTAGTAAGGCTAAGGCGCCTTAGTTACTGCTAGGTAGCTTATATAGAGCTTTGGTAGAGCCTCGTGCAGAGCTTTAGTAGAGCCTCGTACAGAGCTTCGTGTAGAGCTTTGTGTAGAGCCTTATGTAGAGCTACGTGCAGGCGTACAGACGTACAGGCGTACAGACGTGTACAGGTTTGTAGAGACGATTGTATATGCAATTGTATAGACGTTTGATTAATCGATTATATGGGTGTTTAATTGATTGATTGATTAATTAATTATATGGGCGTTTATACGGACGATCGTGCAGGCGTTTGTAGAGCCGTTTGTAGAGCCGTTCGTGTAGACGATTATAGAGCCTTCCTAGTATATCAGTGCTGCGTATTAGTAGAGCTTTAGAGCTCCGTATTAAGCTTCGAGTGGAGCTTTAAGTTCAAGGGGGAGACCCCCTTGGACCCCCCCCTGCGCGCTGCGTGCTCTATTTACTGCGTGGGCAGAGCTCTTGCAGAGGCTTTGGTAGAGCGTTTAGTAGAGCTTTTGGTAGAGCTTTTGCAGAGCTTCGTGTAGGGCTTCGTGTAAAGCTTCGTATAGAGCTTTTATAGAGCCACATGCAGGCGTATAGACGTTTGTACGGGCGATCAATCGTAGAGACGTTTATAGAGACGATCGTATAGGTGTTCGTACGAGCGATCGTGCAGACGTTTATAGAGCCGTTCGTAGAGACGATTGTACGGCGATTAATCGTATGGGCGTTCGTACGGCCAATTGTAGAATCTTCCTAGTATATTAGTACTGCGTGTTAGTAGAGCTTTAGAGCTCCGTATCAAGCTTCAAGTGGAGCTCTGAGTAGAACTTTGAGCTCAAGGGGGAGACCCCCTTGGACCCCCCCTGCGCACTGCGTGCTCTATTTACTGCATGGGCAGAGCTCTTGCAGAGGCTTTGGTAGAGGCTTTGGTAGAGGTTTTGGTGGAGTTTTTGCAGAGCTTCGTATGGAGGTTCGTGCAGAGCTTTTGTAGAACTTTGGTAGAGCTCCATGCAGAGCTTTGATAGAGCTTCGAGTAGAGCTTTGATAGAGCTTCTCTATATAGAGCTTGTGTTTAGGCTTGTTTTTGAAGGCCTTATAAACGATTTCGTACAGAGCCCTGAGCAGAGCTTTGTATAGGCGTTCGTGCAGGCGTTCGTGTAGGCGTTCGTGTAGGCGTTCGTACAGACGTTTGTAGAGACAATCTTACAGACGATTGTATAGGCGATTGTAGACGTTCGTAGAGACGTTTATACGGGCGTCTGAATGATTGTATAGGCGTTTGATCAATTGATCGTATGGACGTTTGATTGATCGATCGTATGGGCGTTCGTATGGGCGATCATGTAGACATTTGTAGAGCCGTTTGTACGGACGATTGTACGAGCAATTGTAGAGCTGTCGTAGAGGTGTTTGTAGAGACGTTCGTAGAGACGATTGTGAGACTTCCTAGTATATTAGTGCTGCGTGTTAGTAGAGCTTTGGAGCTTCGTATAGGGCTTCGAGCAGAGCTTCGAGCAGAGCTGCAGCTTGCAATCGCTACTCCTCCGCCAATACAGCTCGCGAGAGGCTGCAAATTAGATACATCAGATGCGTATAGAGTCCTCTATAATTATATGCGTTAATATTCGCGATATTAGTAGGACAACTTATCGTAATATTTTAATGTTCGTTACGTGGATTCTGCCACAACTTACCGCGCGCAACTTTTTTTCTAACCAATCAAAAGCCAGCTTGGCAGGGTTTGAATTCCAGGACCCGAAAATATAGATACCTTGACTTCCCAACTTGGTAACTGCCAACAACAACGTATGATGCATCAACCTTCGAGGGTATAAACTTCATGCTTGGATAGGCTTGTGAATGAAGACAACGAAGCGATGTAATACGGCTAAGTCCTTTTTGCCATTCCCTGGGAATGCATCTTTTTCGCTGTTGAGAAATTCGAGAGCGTGGAGTTTCTTTCAATACACTGAGAACCAAACTTTTTCGTTGACGTGTCCGCCTTCCACTGATCTATATTTCCATTTTATCCTTCGATATGCCCGGAAAGAAGAAAGCCCGACAGGATATCGATTTCACGTTGCGTCGAGTATTCGGAAAGCAAAGTTTTCGGTTAGTGCATGTTAAGAGATTTTCCTCATGCAATGCGCTTATACTTCCATCTAGTCCACTTCAACGAGAGGTTATCACGGCCGCACTTGATAGAGAAGATGTATTCTTGCAAGCCGCAACATCGTTCGGCAAAAGTTTGTGCTTTCAACTGCCAGCTATTGTCGATTATGGCAGTACGTTTTCCTCGCTGAAAAGGTAAATCTAGAAACTGAAGGCTTTGTCTGTAGTCACTATAGTCATATCTCCTCTTCTAGCATTGATGGTAAGATGATTATATTCCTACCTTAAAGTGTAGCCCGTCTCATCTTCTGTCACAGAATAATCAAGTGGCATCAATGCGAGCCGCCAACGTCAAAGTCGCCACAATTAATAGCACTACGCCTCCGTCTGCCAAAAACGCTATCCTGGAGGATCTCCAGTGTGGACACCCCTTGACCCGTCTTCTATACGTAACCCCAGAATACTGTGAACTTGACCATTTCCGCAAAATCCTCCGTGTCATCCACTCTCAACGCGAACTCTCCCGTATCGCCATCGATGAAGCTCACTGCATCAGCGAATGGGGCCACGACTTTCGTCCTTCATTCAAATCCCTTTCCTTCTTCAAACGTGAATTCCCCGACGTGCCCATGATGTGTCTCACAGCAACAGCCACAGCACGCGTCCGTGAGAACATCATCACCACACTAGCTATCGACCCAGCCAAGCTCAAGCTCTTCACGATGACGACAAGCCGCCCGAACCTGCACTATGAAGTCCGCTTTAAATCAGACGAAGAGGACCACTACTCCGATTTCCTCGCCTGGCTCCGCGCAGCACACGCCCGCCGCACCGCCAACCCAGCCCGCGCGGACCAACTCGCAGCCTTCAACCAGCGCGCCGACAACGTCCCAGGCATCATCTACACGCTCTTCCGGCGCGACTGCGAAAGCCTCGCCGCACGCCTACGCGCGGACGGCATCGGCGCAAAGCCGTACCACGCGGGGCTCCCGCACACGGAACGCGCGGACGCGCTCGCGGGCTGGGTGGAGAACCGGGCAGGGTACGACGTGATCGTGGCCACGACGGCGTTCGGCATGGGCATCGACAAGGAGAACGTGCGCTTCGTCGTGCACTGGCAGATCCCCAAGTCGTTGGAGGGCTTCTACCAGGAAGCCGGCCGCGCGGGCCGCGACGGCAAGGCCGGCGTCTGCATCCTGTATTACGGCCGCGAGGACCGCGATCGCGCGGCTAACATGATGGCGCGGGATAATGCGCGGCGTGGGCCGGCGTTTCGCGAGTCGGTGGGTGCGGGTGCCGCGGTGCAGCAGGCCCAAGTGATGGGTCGTGCGAAGAGTCTGCAAGCGCTGGTGGCTTACTGTGAGAACACGACTGGGTGCAGGCATGAGGCCATTGCGAAGTATTTCGGGGAGCAGGCTAAGCCGCCTTGTGAGTGGGCATGTGACTGGTGTAAGGATGCGGTGGGGCTGGTCAGGAGGAAGGAAAAGGGGTTGGCGAGTGAGGAGTGGTGTTCGACGCAAAGGGAGATGGGGGCGTATGCTGTCGACGAGTATGACTAAGGGTCATGCTGTTTTGCAAGTAGATCTCTTTGGCGCAACAGATAGCAATCCGCTTTGGCTTGTTTATTAATGGGTTACATCTATACGGGCATGGCCGTTACGGTGTTGATTTCCGGAAATTGAATTTTCACAGCAAAAAATCAAACGTGGACATTGGCGAGACAATTCCGATATATCTAGTTTTTGTTTGCCATCAACGCTCACTTTATGATGGGTATTTATTTGACAAGAGCATCTGTATGTCTTTGATTAAGAGTCAGAGTCTTGTATAAATCTTAGGCTTAGCTCAATCGTTATCATCCATTGTATTCGTGTTACTTCATGCCTACCCATAGTACCATCGTCCGCACCAAGACTACCAAGAACTCCAGATATGCAATAAATATGCCGACCGGTAGAGAGCCGTCTATTTCACAATGAGAGCAGCGCTTGGGACCATACCAGCTTCCTTCAAGGTCTGGCCAAAATCAGTACGATCGAATACCTTTTTCGGGAAGGTTTGCGTGAAAGTTGAGACTTCGATGCCTTGTTCCGAAAGGGCATGTGCAACTTCAAAGAGGGTGGTTTCCGCGGGAAAGTTCTTCATAATGCGTCCGCTCGGGGTCTGGAGCGCAAGTCTAGCCTCGGTATACGCAGATGCAGGCTTTGATGTTGTGGGGCCAGAGGAAGTCGCATGGGAGGATTCAGCAATGGTAGGAGGGGCTTGTCCGGCCCTGGCAGCCTTCTCCTGCTCAGCCTTCCTCCGCCTTTCCGCCTTGTCGGCTTCAATCTTGGCTAAAGCGCGTTTTCGAGCATCAATCTCATCCTGTTTCTCACGCTTCTTGGCAGCCGCTTCCTTTAGACGTTCCTTTTTCTGCAACTCCTCTTTGATGTCCTGGGATTCCTTTGTATTTTTCATCCGAATTTGTTCATTCTTCTTCCGATCAATCTTGTCCTGTTCAGCTTGCCTCGCTTTCTTCTCCGCCATCTTTACTCTTAGCTCCTCAAGCTTAGCTTTTTTCTCCTCTTCAGTGAGCGGCTTGATCTCTTCTGTCGATTCGGAGAAATTCTCATGTTGACTGCAGTAACCATGTATTAGAAACTGGCTGTATAGAGCTTGGCAAGGCCATCTTACGTTTTAGAGGCGTGAAACTCAGCTTGTGCTGTGCTGCGAAATCGTTTCCCACAGTCGTCACATACAAGGCTGCGAGCTTCCTCGCCAGGGTTGAGAGCAGCGGGTTCCGCGGTGGCATCTTCCTCCTTGATCTGGTCCAGCGACTTTTCCTGGTTCTTGTCTAACCAGTCGATGGCGTCTTGTACTGAGCTGGGGTTAGCTGCAATCAGGCAAAAAATAGAACAGAGAGCATACATCCGCCAGTTTTCTTGACGGCCATCTCTGCTCGCTCCCGCTCGAAGCCCATATCGACGAGCTGATCTAAATCTGAAGTCGACATATCAGGGTGACAAATGCGGCGATTTTAGGGTTTGGTGATGTATGGTTGAGCTGTGGAGTTGAGGTGGGGTGTTCCGATGTGGGAGAACGATGGAGTGACGAGGATAGAGGGAACTTTTAGCGGTAGATTCAGGTCAGAGATTTGCTAGATGAATATTAGGCTATTTCTGTGTGAAGTATGATGGTTATTGAGGTGTATTCCAGGCGTGATCTAGGATAGAGCTTCTAGGTAGCAGATAGATGTTGTGCAAGGCACCTGCAAGTGACGTTCTTCACCACACAGGGCAAACAACCGAACCAAGACCCGCGAGGCTCGCTCCAGCCTCCAGTCCTCCAAGGTCCATCCACCGAGACAACGACATATTGATCTTCACACCCATACCACAAAACACCATTTGTCTGCCTACTTATATTGTATAAACCTTGTCCCGCCCCCAGATTTAGAGTCTTGCTTCCATTTTAGAACACTCTAGAACGACACAAGAACCTCCGCTTGACGCTGTACTCTCGTCCCCAACACCAACGTCGTCATCATGTCGGTCGAACTAGAACCAGCAGAGCTTGGCTTTAAGCGTACGGCCCTCTATTATTTGGCTGGAACTTGGACATGAAGGTGCTAAGGTGTCCAGGCCCCTTTCAGCATGAAGTATCGCAGATTCTGAGGCTCAAGAATCCGTACAGTGATCCCGTGGCTTTCAAAGTAAGTGAATAACACCACCTGATGCGCTGTCATAATCCCACAGATTGGCTGACTGATGCTGTGCGAAAGGTTAAAACCACAGCTCCGAAGCAGTACGTATTTCCACAACCGCGCGGCATCCCACACGAAGTTGACAATGTGATGCAGATACTGCGTGAGACCTAACTCTGGGCGCATAGAGGCGGGAAAAGAAGTCGAAGTTCAGGGTATGGAATTTCCTCAGTGCCCTGTGGGGGTCGCGAACTGCTGACATGTGCATACAGTTTTACTGCAAGCCATGAAGGAAGATCCACCACTGGATGCAAAATGTCGTGATAAATTCCTCGTACAATCAGTTGCAGTAACTGCAGATAAGGAGTTCAGTAACGTTGCATCAATTGTATGCCACGCTTGTAACATAAGTGGGATAAAATTTACTTACTCTTTCTGCAGTGGGCGCACATCGAACAGACCGCCAAGTCGTCAATCAAAGAGAGAAAGATTCGAGTGGTATTCTTACCTCCCGATGATGCTACTGCAACCCCTTCTAGGATGAACGGTGCTAGCCATCTTAATGATTCGACTATGCTACCATCACCATCTCCGGAAGCTGTCACCCCTCAACGCGTCTCTACCGCAACGCCGGTTGGATCTGTCTCACGGCCGGAATCCCGTCCTGCAGAGAGCAAGCATCTCGGGGACGCGGTGGAGTCCGCGCATAACCCTGCCACTTCCGGTCAGCAACCTACAGTTGCTGCAGCTGCATCAGGAGTGGCTAATGCCATACCCACGTCATCTGCCGAGCTTAAGGCGCAACTTGCTGAAGCAAAGGCCACTATATCAAAGCTGAGGCAGCAAGCCGAGCAGGGACTGAGGCAGAGGAAGAGTGACGCAGTGAACCAGGATTCCAAAGAGAGGATCACCATGGGAACTACGGACATGGGGGTACAGCAGGCTCCTGCAGCTGGTGTGCCGGTCCAGATCGTGGCGGGCCTATGTCTGCTGAGCTTTCTCCTCGCGTACTTTTTCTTTTGATCGCCCCCGCAATTCGAAATCCATCTTTCCGCCTGCCAAGGCCCCCTACCGTGCGCCAAGCGCGGCCCCGGATTTTCAGACGTTGCACGATGGGTGGGGTGTCGGGTAGTGATCTCTCGATCATATTACGAGGAAATGGGTCAAACGGGTCGGAGAGGGTATTTGAGATGAAGAGGGGTTTCTTTTTGCCGTTAACTGGTGTCTGCGTGATCATTGTCTGCTGTGCTTCCGGAGCTGGTGGTGGGCTGTATCCATCGGGTCTATGAGGTTTTGGTTTTACTAGCACATTGAAGAGCTGGAGAGTTAATGAGTTAGCATGTTCGCTGCAAGGCGCCACTCTGTACCAACAGTCCACAAATACGATTTGTTTCGCTGCCACCTGCACGCGCTACACATCTCTGAAAGGTCACGGGAGACCTAAGGTGTTATTACTCCGTGTGGGGGAACAGCGCATGCCAAAGTTAGCTTCTCACGAAGCACCTCTTAGCCCGTGCAAGCCCCGTTCCGTCCCCATTCCTCGCCATTTTCCCCATTCCTCCCGCACCCTCCCCACTCGACATTCCTATTTGCGTCGTGTAGACGAAGCGATCACAAAGAGAGATGATGGCTATCCACGGGTACTTGCAAGGACTGGCTTTCTTAGCGCGGGGTAAAACTTGGGCCGATCCACTCGCCGAGACCGTGCAGGTGAGTCAAGAATTTCTGGTGGGAGTCCCTTCCACTACTTAAATATCCCCCAATTCCAGACTCTCTCCCTTAACTCCTCACCTCTTTGAGCCCTTTCTCCAGTCACCAGCATGTGCGGCATCTTCGCTTGCCATTGGTACGTCTACAGTCCTTTCACCGCCCGCGCAGCCGCTGCGAAATGCCCCTCGTGCTCAGCTTGACAAGTAGCTAATGCTCTTGCAGCCACCCCAATGTCCAAAAATTCAAGCCCACAGCGCTGCGTATGGGCAAAGCGTAGGTTCTCTCTTTCGCGACCTCACTGAATTTCTACTGACTGTCTGCGATAGCGTCCGACATCGGGGACCGGATTGGAGTGAGCATAACCCTCAGAAATGACTCCTGGAGCATAATACTAAGCCAATACAGGTGGAAATTGGATCGCGAACAATACCAGTAAGAGCGCAGAAATTTAGAGAGCCTAGCAGTGAAAGCTGACCGAATGCGTAGTTCTCGTCCACGAGCGCCTAAGTATCGTTGGTCTCGGTACAGTCATACGAGCCCTGAAACCCAACCTCCCACTTACGATGAGGCAGATTCTGGCGCGCAGCCCCTGGTCAGTGATGATGGCAATGTATCACTGGCTGTCAATGGCGAGATCTACAACCACCGTATTCTTCGCAAGTCTTTCAAGACACCCTACAATTTCAAGACAAAATCAGATTGCGAGGTTATAATACCGCTGGTATGTGGGCAAGGCAGACTATACTTTGGATATTGATTCTGACCTTTTGGGTAGTATCTCGAACATGGAATTGATGCACCGAAGCACTTAGATGGCATGTTCTCCTGGGTACTTCATGATAAGGCTCAGGACCGAGTCATCGCAGCCCGAGACCCTATCGGAATCACTACGTTTTATATGGGCAGATCGAGTGCAATTCCGGGAGCTGTTTACTTTGCATCAGAGCTGAAATGCTTACATCCGGTCTGCGATAACATCATCTCCTTCCCCCCGGGTCACGTATATGACTCAAAAACGGACGAGTTGACACGGTATTTCGTTCCAAAATGGCTCATGGAGCCGACCAACATTCCAACCGTTCCGGTTGATTACAAATTACTGAGGACAACCTTTGAGAAGTCTGTTCGAAAACGGTTGATGGCTGAAGTGCCTTATGGAGTGTTGCTCTCTGGTGGTCTTGATTCCAGCTTGGTGGCCTCGATTGCCCAACGGGAGACTCTCAGACTGAACGAGCTTGCCAAGAAGAACACCAATGGTGTGAATGGAGTTAACGGAATCAATGGAGTCAATGGAACCAATGGAGTCAATGGAACCAACGGAGTCCACCATAACGGCGTTCAGAACGGCGATAGTACGTCTCATTTGGTTGGTATTGGTGATGGAGATGAGCTGTCCACTGTTCAGATCTTACCTCAGCTACATTCATTCTCTATCGGGCTTCCAGGAGCTCCAGACGGTGTGGCTGCCCAGGAGGTAGCCAAATTCCTCGGCACGAAACATCACACCTTCAACTTCACTATTGAGGATGGCCTCAATGCGCTGTCAGACGTCATCTATCATTTGGAGACCTTCGATGTTACTACTATCCGTGCTTCCACTCCTATGTTTCTCCTGAGCCGGAAGATCAAGGCCCTCGGGGTGAAGATGGTGCTTAGTGGAGAAGGAAGTGACGAGATTTTTGGAGGCTATCTCTACTTCCATGCTGCACCGGATAAGGCTGCGTTCCATCAAGAGACCATTCGAAGAGTCAATAACCTGCACTTGGCGGATTGTTTGAGAGCCAATAAATCGACGTCGGCATGGGGTGTTGAGGCTCGTGTGCCATTCTTGGACAAACAGTTCCTTGAGGTTGCAATGAACATCGACCCAACGGAGAAAATGATTACGAAAGAGAGAATTGAGAAGTACATTCTCCGAAAGGCTTTCGACACTTCAGATGAACCAGATGAGAAACCATATCTTCCAGACAAGATCCTCTGGAGACAAAAGGAACAATTCAGTGATGGTGTCGGGTATGGCTGGATCGATGCACTCAAAGATAATGCCGAGATTCATGTCAGCGATGAAGACATGAAGAACCCCAAGCCGGAGTGGGGCGATGATATCCCAGACTCCAAGGAAGCGTAAGTGCATCGTCCGCAGTGATATGGTATTATTTGCTAACAATCTCTAGATACTGGTATCGGACAATGTTCGATGAACACTTCCCTTCCTATTGTGCTTCAACTGTCATGCGCTGGACTCCAACGTGGTCAAAACAGACCGACCCCAGCGGACGGTATGCTTGCTCCCATTGACTGATCTTCAATTATGGAAATAGATCGACTAACTGGCTTACTATAGTGCAATTGCAATCCACGAAAACAAATACGATGAAACAAAATGAGAATTTTCGACTACCCAGACTATCACGTTCCTTACTTTATGAAAGCATGCGAATTTCCTTGGGGTTTTCAATTCTTACGGTGCTTAGGCTACGGAACCATTTCTCATGGCTCGTATCTGGAGGATCGCTCTGGTAGATTGTTCATGGGGTGGCTCCACTGCATGATTTCTTTTGTTTCTAGGGTCTCCTTGTAAATAAAACGCATCATGAGACATCATTTGGGTGGGATCCTTGTGACACACGTGGGATATGTGACATTTATTGAGTAATCGGCACCCACGAGCTAACTCCGAACTTGGCATCCAATCTCCATTGGACAACTCTATTTGAACGCAGAACTAACCACTCAGAGTCCAACGTGCACTATTACCCTGTTCTTTTATCAGCCAATCGTTTGATAGATTCTGTATCAAGCGATGACGTTGTCAGCCCTTGCAGCATGCAGGACAGGACTTAGGCTCCGGCTGAGCTGCTGCGGGGTCCAATCGTTAATCTTGAACGCCTCCAGGAAGCTTTGATGGAATCTGGTTATTTAAGAAAGCTGATATTTTGCTGGGAAATTATATTTATCGAATTTCCTTATTAGAAGTTGTGCTTAGGTCAAATATCATTTTTCTCCGTCTTTCTTAAAAGTACCCTTGAAAGCCTTGCAGTACGCAATAATTCTTGTAATCCACGCGCTGAAGTGCCTCGTCATGCCAACAAAGTGAACACTTACTTCCTAGTCCCAGGCTGGGACTTCCCCGTTAGCTCGATCCAGCTAAGCGCTGTGATTACCGACCTAGCGTTCCCGCACCGAGCGCTCAACGAAGATGACCTGGCGCCCATCGACACCGAGTTACCCTTAAGCCCTCTGTAACCGACTACCGGTACTACGCCAATGTGGCAACCAAGTGGCAATTATGACTCGTCGTTGACATTACCGTCGGCATCACCGTCAACCTTTGCCACCTATTTTATGTATATATTCTACCTGATTTCCATAGATTTAGAATCAAGTCGCTCGGTCAATTCACACACACTGCAATGCTTACACCTCCCTTGGAGCCATTACCACAAGCCTACACCATTGTCAAAGACAACTACATTGAAGAGAGAGGTAGGGAGAAATATGGATCAAAGGGTAGCTGGAGCCCGTACCTCGCAAGGCTTGGCGTTGAAGCACACATCGACACTAATACGGAGGCCACGATAAAAGTATGCGTGCCGAAGCCGTGAAACGCTTTCTTGAGCGAAACCGGCGGAAACCCTTATATATGATCACCTAGATTAAAATCGCGCGTGAGGCTGAAGTAATCCGCAGGAAACGGCGAGGTTACAATGTAGGGCTGGTTGTAGATGAGACAGCTGCAGGTGTACCCATTTCTGTTGGTCCACAAGTAAATCTTGGAGGAAATACCAGAGACGAGGTTTTCTTCTCCCTATGATGAAATTCATCGTGCGATTTCATATGCCTATTCCCAGAATGTCGTCATAATAGCTACCTCTCTGGGTGATAGGCACAAAGCTATCCTATCGATAAGCTCCACAAATGGCGTAGACCATGTTTCCTTATTTAACCCCTCCGCGAGAGAGAAAAGAGAACTTTAGCATTCTGGGCGAAGAAGTTCATGCACCATGGTTCCGAACAGTCCCCGAGCTGAATGAAACATTGCAGACAGAAATTTGTATACGCATCTTGGGTATCAGAACAGAAAGCACTCTTACATGGCCCAACCCTCTAGTTACCGGGAAATTCATACATATCTCATATTTTACACAATCGCGGACGGAGACTGGCCGCCGTAGATTTGGAACTGGACAAAGATAGTGGCATCCTCGACCATGGTTCCTAAGGAACCAAGTAGCCATGGTAGGTTGGTCAGGAAATACTCTTTCTTGATGGAGTGGAATAGGATCTGGAGATGTCAGCATGATGATTTACAGGTAGCATGATCAATAAGAACTCACCCCTGCTCCGAATGTTGCGTTTCCTAGAAGCGAGAGAATGAAGAATAGCAATGACAAGCCCTCACAAGACTTGTCATTATAATTCTTGATGATTTGTGGTATTCTCGCACTGATGGAGTGTTAGTGATAAGGCAAGATAACGGAAGAGGATTATATATACCCAAGATAGCAAATGGCACTCGCATATCCAAGTATCTGAGCTCCTAATGCCGTATCTACACCACCCGTACCATCGTCTACAGGAGTTGGCGTCCAGACTCCAGTTTTCCAAGCAATCGCCCATCCCGCAGTTCCAACATCGCCTACTACTAGAATGCTGATAATATTCTTCACCCACTCATTGCTCGGGCTGTCCTCCTCGATAATAGAGGTCAACGAGTCTGTTCTTGCAAGACTTGTGCGGTGATGGCGGGAAGTAGTGGATGAGCGCCTCCGATGAGAGCCGGGCAGGCCGATACTGCTGTCTCGCCTGCTGAGAAGCGGTTGTTCGGCATTATCCAGGGTTTGATTAGACCTCGTGGACTGCTTCCTCGATTTTCGAGCATTGACGAAATTGTAGTATAGACATTGAGTGATGAGGATAAGGTCAGAGAAGCAGAAGTAGACTGCAAGGGCGACGGCTGTGGGCACAAGACCTGCCCAGACTGCTCCGGCGAGATTAGTGATATCGCCGATAAACCAGACAGCGAGGAAGGCGAGAGAGATGCCATCTGCCGAGCCTTGCTTATAGTTTTCTATGAGCTGTGGAACCTATCCGCCAAGGTTAGCTGTTGACTAATAAGCAGGGTAGGCAGGATAGTCGGGGAATTACTAGCAGAAAGATCCAGGAAGCCAATGAGATGGAACCAAAAATGCCAGACAAGGCCTCGTGTGTGGTTAAATGCAGGCTCTCCGCGAGCCCAACCAGCGTGGCCATTGTGTTCAAATGTTCCAATTGCGACTGGCAAGGTGTGACAAAGGGTGTGACAAAGGGTTTTCACACGCCCAAGGAGACGAAGTATGAGTGAAAACAAAATGGACAATCGCGGATCTAAATCAGATTTCAGATCAAATTTGAATTATGTAAAGGAGCAACGAGTAGACGGCGGTCTGCAGGGCCGATGACGCAGGTTTCGCCTCCACCAGCAACGAGGGTAGGACGGAGAAAAGCGACAAGCCGCGTCCGCTGCACGTCGTCCAAAAGAGTACTGAGGCCTGTCAACGAGGCCTGAGCTTCGAGTCGCGAAGAAACGACGGCCTGCAACTGGACGACGCCGTGAAACATGGACTGTGGGAGGTCGGAGTGCAGCGAGGGCCTTCTCTGGGTTGAATGGCCGAAGCTAAAGAAAGCTAGAACAGTGAAGGCACCAGGAAGGCACGGCGAATGCGCAGCATCAGGTGGTGTAAGTCGTCGTCGAATTTTCAGGCCTTTCCGTCTCCTGTAGGACCCTTGGCGACGTTGCACCGTCGATAGGCCGTAGATGAGCTTTGTTGGGCTAGTGGCTCGGTAGGAGCTATTTTGAGTGGCACTCGTGATTTCTTCGCTACAGGCTCTGCCGACTGCAACCTCCTCATTCACACCACCCGCTTCGTAGATAACCAACTCCGCTCGTTTTTCTTCTGCAAGTCTTTCGCTGACATATATTTCTTCCCCCTCGTGTCTTTGGATACACACACGCCGACCTTTCCCCCCTTCTTTCCATCGAAGACACTTCTCTGAAACAGCTGAAGCATTACTGCGACCGACTTTCTCCCCAACACCTGTTCACTAACCCGTCACTTTCATTTTCACATACCAAACATGCTATTCGGAAAGAGGAAGTCATGGCTTCTACTCGCGATGCTATCCATGCTAGCCGCGTCGTCCGCGCTTGAGCTTGACGGCATCCATGGTGTCTTGGACAGAAGACAGTCTGCTGTGGGGACAGGAGCATCAGCAAGTCAGGCCTCAAGCGACTCAGCTCCTTCCAGCACGCCTAGCTCTTCGTCATCAACTCCATCAGATAATACAACTCCATCCGCAACTCCGACTCCCACGCCTTCATCAGCTGCGCCTTCGTCGACGCCAGCACCGTCTAGCCCCACACCCGAGCCATCGTCTTCCGCGCCATCTTCTAATCCGGCCTCAACTACGCCTGAGTCTGGGCCTTCGTCTACTCTGTCCAAGGCCACCACTTCTAAAATAATCGTGATTACATCGGCCCTGGTCGCTACCTCAATCCAGCAATACACAACCGTGATAACTGAAGTTAGCGGCAGCCAGACCATTGCCGCTACAGTTGTATCAAGTCGAACCATCGCACAGACAACTGGCTTCGCCACAGTCACCAATCCCGCCAGCCTAAACAATGGAGGAGTGAATGGATCAGGCAGTTCCGGACTGACCTCATCCTCGAAGAAGATTATTGGCGGAGTTGTAGGCGGAATCGGCGGAGCTATCCTCCTCGGCGGCATTGCAATCGTGTGCTGGCGAATCTGGGGCCGCAAGCAACGTGGCCTCGAAGACGACGACGACCTCATGGGCGGGACCGGCTCCGCAATCGGCGAGAAGCCACCGAGCGCAAACCAGAACACTCCATTCCAAACCAATTTGGAGCAATATCACAACCCGGGTGGGCGGCCGAACGCAGCGGCAAACTTCTAAGCTTGCGCCAGCGGGGGGCCTTTCACGAAGAACAACGACTTGCGTATCGAATTGATTTTTCCTTTAGTTATGTGGTGGATTTGACTGTGGATTTTTGGGACTGATATTTTGTGGCTGGCTGCTAGATAGGACAGTCTGGTGTTCAGGAATTGATGTGCATTAAAAGTGTGGGCGCATAACCTATTATACCTAATTGGTCGTGTGCTCCACTCGGACCATCGAAAACCTCTTTTGTTGATGAGAAGGAAGAGCTCTTGCCTAGAGCTTTTGCCTGGCATATATATATATTAATGGGACCCCCGTCGTACGTCGTTTAAATGCTGAGACGCCGTCCCGAAAGTAAAAAAAGCCATCGCTTTCTTGTCTCTCCTTCGCGACACCATTTTGAACAGAAAGAATGTATATCTTTTAATCGATATCCGATGTCCACTGCTTTCGTTTTGCTGTGCTTTTCCGCCTGAGCCTCAGGTTTATGGGGTTGACGTCGCGTATAGGAGCATCCATTGGTTTCAGGTTTCGTCTCAGAAACACCTCTGACGGCCGCTCCGAGCGACCTGACACACGAGACACAGGAGTTTGCTTCTTCGGAAACAATTACAGCATGAGCTAAGGCGTTGTACCTGACGCGAGTTTAATTAGATGGAGGTGGGTGAGATATGGGCTTATAGTATTTTCCTGCCACTGCGCAATTACTCAGTCACCATCTTCCTTACACTTTCATTGTGTAATACATTTACTGTAACTTCCATTCTACAGGAGAACCGTATTAGAGGATCACCTACATTTACATCTATTTATTCTCTACCCGCAATAATGCCCCCCCGGCGCTCCCTCCCCTTCGCCCTCACTCTCCTCACCGTCCTCCTCCCACCCGCCTCAACCTCCACAATCCCATCCCTATTCTCAATGCCCTACCACACAATCTTCACGCGGCAAGTGTCCAACCTGCAAACCTTCACGGGATCGCTCGGCGGCGCGGCACCGCCGATCACGCAGTCCGACGACTCCTCGCGCCCGTTCGAGGTGGGCGGGAGCACGTTCACGGACTTCAAGAGCGCGGCGCAGCGCACGTGCGACAACCAGTTCACCACGTGCGCGAGCCAGGCGAACGCGGAGCAGAACAAGGGCGGGTTCACGGTCACCGATTGCAGTAATCAGAAGAGTACCGCTTCCCCCTCCATCCTTGCCATTTCCTATTTCCCATTTCCTACTTGAATGATAAGAGGTGAAGCGGAGCTAAACACCCCCCCCCCCCCCATTTTTTTTGTCATGTTCTTTCGGATCTTCTGCCGAAAAGTGAGCTGACGGTACTGAGTGAACAGCGCAGTGCGAGGCCGCGCAGGCGTCGGCGGGCACGCAGTCGTTTGTGGAAGTCCCCAGCGTAAACATTGGCCCGGATCCAGATTTTCCAGATTTCGATCTCATATGTGACGCTTGAAACTGAAGGCTTACCAGAAACACGGCGTTTGGGATCTGTTCTTTTGGAGTTAGAGGTTAAGCAGGGTATTTTGCTGAGGGTTGTAAGGATGTTAGGACGGGAATAATGAAAATGGGACGGAGAGGACGAGTTTTTTGTTCAGGGCTCCGGAGGAAAGAGGACCACCTGGATTTCTTAAAATGCTGATTCAATGCTGATTCGAGAGGTTCACAAAAATGGCAGGGAAACCAGCAAGATGTCAGAAAGGCAGTATCCAGCATATTCTAGCAAGATAGAACAGCACAGCACAGCACAGCACGACGCTAACAGTCTGTAATTCGCAAATCCAGCCCCCGCTCAGCGAGCAGACTGACTATCAAAAGCCGTACAAACTGCAAGCCACAATCTCCCCCGTGCAAGCCAGCCGTTTGTGCATTAAACACCGTTTTCCCGTCTCGTTACTTCCGACATAAAAAGCCCAAACGTCCTAAGCATCCTGAGTATCCAGTAATTTCCAAAATAACATACCACGCCGTGATTCCTCAATCTATATATTCGGTTCCCAAGCGCTAGTCCCATGATTCCCTCCCTAATAATCCCTAAGCAAGCAGAGTCCGCGGCGAGCTCGACCGCATCTCACAGTGCGTCCACGGAGATGGCGTCAAGACCCCCTCTTTCCCGCCCACCATTGAGCTCGCAACCGCGGCCAGCTCTGCTAACGAATTTCCATCCCAAAAAACGCCCTACTCGGTCCCAATCCCATTACTCATCCTCTTCATATTACCTCAACCACAAACCCCATCCACCTCCCTCATCCCCGACAAACCGTCAAAGAGTAAAGCAACACAGTACACCTCAGTGTCCTCTCACCCGACTCCGCTCCCCCCAGGCCCACTCCACCACTCCCCATACACCGGCCCCGCAGTACCACCCATCCCCCCCATCCCCCCCATCCCACCGCTCACACCGACGCCATTCCCGCCAAACACGACGGGCTCCTGTCCCCAGCTGTCACTGATCTTGAACCCGTCCCTCGAAAAGCTATCCCACTCGTCCACCGCGCCGAGCATATTTCTCAGATCCATCGGGCTGACCTGCATGTTATTCCCCAGCAGCGGGATGCCCTGGCCGGCAAACGGCGTCCAGAACAGCTTCTCGGCGGGGGCGGCAGGGGCCGGCGCGACGGAGGGCGGGAACGAGAGCGCGGCGTTGGAGAGGAGGTTCGGGGGCAGGGAGCCCGGGGCCGGCGCGGCGGAGCGGGCCGCGAGGCCGTGCGGGTGGTGGTGTTGCGTCGGCGAGGCGGCGGCGAACATGGTTAGGGATTCGCGGCGAGCGGGGTCTTCGGCGGAGGAGGAAGCGGCGGCGGCAGCGGCGGTGGCAGCGGCGGTGGTGGTGTAGTCTGCGGCGGGGGTGTGGGTGGTAGGGGAGGGCGGGATGAGGGGCGTGAAGAAGTTGTTGGAGGGCGGCAACGTCATGGAGTCGTCTAGTGGAATGAGTTTGCTGGTCTTTAGGACGTCGTCCGGGAACGGGAGGCCCCATTTGCGCGCGAGGGCGTAGATGATCTTGAAGGCACGCGCGCCGAAGTGGTGGCATGTAGAGAGATCTTCTAGGTCGCGGAGGCCCTGAGCTAGGTTTGATGCGGCGAGGTCAGAGGTTTGATTGATGAGGTGGACTAAGGAAGTTGAGAGTAATATATGCGTAAGAAGGATGTTCGCTGCGCGTAGAGGGTAGTGTTGTCGGTAAATCGTCATGAGATCGGCAATTTTGTTGGCGCTCTGGATGCACATATCTCGAGGTCGAATATCGGAGTGAAGAAGGTCTACTTTTAGTAGAGGCCTAAACAAGTGGAGGTTGCACGTATGGAAATACATGCTGTTATTGTTGTTAGCAATCGGGTTGAGCATGAATTGCTATGAGAACTTACTGAAGAGTTATAACGTGTGGCGGAGGAGGATTTTTGTCGGGTTTGTCAGGCATCTGCAGGGTCTTTGGTAACGATCTATACCAGTTGGTGTACTTATTGTAGCAGTCAAGCAGCCTTCGACTAGTAAACCTCTCTCTCGGAGCGTAGAACATGAATACAGCATCATTAACAAGCTCCGACAGCGTACTTAGTTGTTGAAGGAACTGGCGATTTGTAAGAACACCCGGTTGAGAGTCTTCCTCAGCACGCTGGGAAGAATCCAAAAACGGCTGGAACTTGTCCAAGCTAACTGGTTCGTCAAGAATGGGCTTGTCCAGATTGATAGCAGTCCTCGGCAACTGGGAAATTCTGCCGATAGCTAGCGACCAAGCCCTAGGATGATTTTAGCTTCCGTAAATTGAGAGAGTTATGCAAGACCCACGTGTCATAAGTGAAGCAACCCCAAAACGTCACCTTCCGGACTTCAATCTCTGAACGGCTTAGGTCAAGATTTGCGGTCGAAGAGTAGTTCAGATGCAAGCCTAGCTCCACAGCCATTCTCAAGCATCGCCCAGCATACATGAAACCAGTGCTGTCGCGCCCAGCGGACGGCTCGCGTAAACCCATAACAGCCAGAGCTTGGACGGTTGTGAGGCAGGGAGATTCATCCTCGTACAGGAGTCTTCTAGCTTCCGCAAAGAAATGGTCACCGGCAGTTCTTGGGTTGTTTGGATCTGTCCGGGCTGCTGGTGTGTCCGAGAAATGGCAGGCGTATGCGCATATAGCGTTTACCAGCAAGGGGCTGCAGTACTTTTGCCTCCCCGACTTGAAGTCTTTGTAGAAACACTCCCGCGAGAAAAGGACGTAGAAGGGATGTGACCACCTAAAGTACAAGTCGAATAGATGGTAAAGAAACTGCACATCATTGGTCACAGTTGTCCATGCGTCCTGGTTGGAGCTGATAGGAGAGGTATTCCGGGGCTTTGAATAATTCTCGTCTTCATGGACTAGTCCCAGACTCGACGTATGGCCATAATGTCTCGCGACACCAGACTGGCTGACTTGCGGCTTCCCAATGAGAACCGAAAGATCTCCTTCCAGAGACCCCTGACCATCGGACTTGGGTGGCAGCGTCACGATCTTCCGCAGCGACTCGGCCAATGCATCTAAGCTATCATCTTTCCGAATCTGCTGCACGATCTCCTGAACCTCGGACTCTGGTAAAGTGCGGATTGAGGCAATGATGATATCCGCCGCGGCGCTAGGTTCCGCTATAGAAGCACTGTCTCTTTTCTGAGCAGCCTTACTCCGGCGATTTTCGCTCTCGGCATCGTAGTGGCACTCGGTCTTGTACACGGCAGTACAGGTCGCGCAGACAGGGGTGCCTCCATCACACTGCAGCGCCACGAACAAGTCAGCTAATGAGTTCTTCGGGTTTGAATATATGCGGAGAAATAAAGCTAAGGGAGTCAGAAAGCGCCTACCTTTGATTTTCGCTTTCTGCAAGGCACGCAGGCGCTCTGGACACATCGTCTCTTGGTGGTCTTTTGCTCGGAATTCCCATTGCTCCCAGATGGGGACTGAGAATCTTCCTCCTTTGCCACGAGGGTGCGTGCCATATTCCAGGCCTCTAGAGATCAGATAAAGGTGCAAGATAGGCGTGCGATCGGGGGTGGGTGATGTGAGGCTGTTTACAGGTCCAGTACATTCTGGGCGGGCATCAATTCCGCCCTCTTTGTGGTGCAGCACAACAACAGCAGTCGCAGCAGCAGCAGTAGCAGAAGGCGTATGGGAGAGTGCAAAAATAACGACGTTAGCACCAAGTGAGATGCATCCAACGGTATGCTGTGGAGAAGCAGGGCAGGGCTAGGAAGCGTATCGGACTACTTAAGCTTTGCATAGTAGATAGACGACGGGCGTCTGATGGGCTTCGGTTGACAATGCCATGGGACGCTGACATCTTCCGGGTTCTCCTCCTCGTAACCTAAAATCTAGCAGCGGTCAAAGCTTTGACGAATCACTTTGACATCAGGTGTGACCAGCCGCGACCACAACACCCACCACTCGTACATATTCATACATACCCACTCATACATATCCACCATACATGTCCACCATACATATCCCCATATCCAGTGCCACACCTAAAATCTCCATTATGAAAATCTGCACAGCCCGTCATCCAAATCATCACCTATCCGTTCAGAAATTTTTAGTTTTTTCCAATCCTAACGAGTTTCTCTCCTCCATGCAGCCCTGACAGCTATCTACAAAAACTCCGAACCATCCGAACATCCCTCGAAATTTCAAGTTCCGAAGAACGTTGCTTCTCTGTCCCTGTGTCCCCCCGATGCAAAATCCGTGCCTTATTCCCACGCCGCTCACACAAATCAATCCCCGTTAGTCCCTTCGACCCCGTTGGAGTTCCTCTCCACCTTCTCCACCACCGTTTGCTTTGCGGGGACGGTTCTCTTGAGCGGCGGCAATAAGCTCCTCGCCGTCTGCCGCGCCTGCTGCGCTAAGAGTGAGTCGATGATCGTCAACGCCGCCCTCCACGATGGGCACTGCGAGAGGAACCACGCAAGGGTCGTGCCGGCCTTTTGCTTCCAGCACCCCGTCCTCCTCGCCGTACGTCGCCGTCTGCTGCGCTTGGCCAATCGTCGCCGGTGGCTTGAACCCGACGGTGAAGTAGATTGGCGCCCCGTTCGAGATCCCACCCTGGATCCCGCCAGAGTTGTTTGTCTTGGTCGTGAGGCGCGGACGTGGCGTCGACATGTACGCGCCTGACTGCGACGGCGGGATGGCTGGCGCTTTGATGAAGGGATCGTTGTGTATCGATCCCGGCATTTGGCAGCCCCCAAACCCTGATCCAATCTCGAAGGCCTTCGTTGCCGGTATGCTCAGCATTGCGTGTGCGAGCATCGCTTCCAGCTTGTCGAAGCATGGCTCTCCTAACCCGCTCGGACAGTCCCGTATCACGCAGGTCACCGTGCCTCCTATGCTATCATGACGGCCCCGAAAGTCTGCTACCAGCTTCTCCACCCGTTTGCTCGCTCCCCCGTTGGGACACCGGACAGGTGCGAAGGAGTCAACTGCCCCGCGACCTATCGCCTCGACCACCTTCAGAAATCCTAGGTTGGCCGCTAGAGTTGGGTGTGTTGGTGCCGGTGGGAAGAGGAACCCGTTGCCGACTGACGATACGAAGGCTACAATCTCAATCCCATGGGCGAGTCGTAGGTATTTATCCGCAATTGCTCCGGCAGCCACACGTCCTGCAGTCGTAGTTAGCATCTTGACTTTCTGCAGCCCCGCAGCCTTGGTAAGCATGCCTATTGTCTCTCTAGCACTACTCCTGCCACCACCACTGCTCGCCTTGATCCCGTATTTCTCCAAATAAGTCCAATCCGCATGGCTTGGGCGCGGGTAAAGGTCCATTGTGTTATTCCCATAATCCTTCGGCCTCTGGTTCTCGTTCATAACCCTCATGCCAATGGGTGTGCCCAACGTTATGCCAAACTCAGCCCCGAATTTATTTCCACTTGGTCTTTTTCTTTCCTGGGTGTCGTGATAGCACTCTGGCCGGGTCGCCTCCGCGTCATTTAAGGTTGAATATCCGCCTCTGTGAGCTCATACCTGGAGGGCATCCCTCCACTACACATCCGACAGAGGCAATGCGATTCTCCATAGCTAGGAAATATGTTAGCTTAATCGCTATCGGATTCCGAGGTAATTGCATATTACGTGGTGACGCGAAAATGCTGGCCAAACGTGGCCCATCTTGACCCGTTCGAAATTCTATTGAAACTCTATAGTATGCGTAGAGAGAAGGTTTCGATTAGGTGTTGGATGTGCGGTAGGAGCCACTAATTTTTGTGCGTGTAGGACCTCAACAAAGGCGGTGAGTCCCCGATTTTCGGAAGAACAGCCTTGAAAGGCTGAGGTGTATTATCGATAACGAAATCCACTAGCCACAAACTAAAAGATGCAGCCTTCGTGCAACCTGCCTGTCAACCCGTGCGCTTTCCATTGGCTTTGCACGTTAATCGAGACAAAAAAACACCCATGCCAGATAAGCATAATCCAGATCCTAATACAAACAACAATGTTACTCCTTGGATTCATTGGAGTGAATCCATCTATATCTATTGTATATTAGACTAAACACCTCGCCTTTTGCTCTCGCCTTCCTCTCTATCTACTCCTTAATCTCGCATTTTACTACTTCACAACAGGCATTCAATTACAGTCTTCGTCCTTCTCCCTTGTGCTTTAAGCGCTTTCTGCGCCGTCTCCAGCGCAGGACCGCTTCCCGTCCCCTTCTCCACCTCAGAATTACTATGCGAGAACGATGGAGCACTGTTTTGCTATTCTTTCGTAAATGGGGACGCATCGAATTTCAGTACGTATATCGTCGTCTTCTCTTTTCTCCGCCGGTATTTCACTAGTAAACGCGTGATGTCATCCCCAATACTGATAAAATACGGAGCCCACCCGCCTTGACGAGCTAAGAGACTATCCTGGAAAGGAGGGGACTTTGGCGTGCTGTTGAGAACTAGCAGAGGAAGACTAATCATTCTATTTATCATAGAATATCCCAAGGAAGATGAAAGTGGCGGACGGGATCTGGGCACAGGCGCAGAAGCGCCGACCTAAGATATTTGAAGAGCTTATTTGTGCATAGCCATGTAAACGGCCTCAGAAAGGGTTTGATACTGTTGACTCCTACCACTGCTGAATCATCTCCGGTTTATAGAACAGTGACTGGCAGCTTTTATCTGAACTCCTGCAATACAGTGACCACTTTGAGAGTGTCAGACGCTGAGAAGGCTGATGGAAATGATACATATAATGCTGTATGAGGAAGAATCTAAGGCGCTCGATGGGCCCGAGAAGATATCTACAAGATGGCCCGTGTGGTGTCACGTGACACGTCGCCGAGCTCAAAGAGACTGCCCCAAGTACCCCCCTACCAACAGATAGTAATATAATCTTTTAAGCCTGGACAAGGACGAGAAATGGCATAGCACGAAGTAGTAGGCAAGGAATTGAAACATTGGATTAAACAAATCCATCAGAAGCTATTGAAATACTGTATGCCCTAATAATGCAAAACCATGGGGTATCCAGAAGATTATCGCTGTGCTGTCTCGCCCCGATGTGCTATGCCAAACCTGAAAACACAGCCAGGGTTAAGAATGCATGACAAAGCGATGATGCCGTGTTGAGGATACTCATGTCGAAAATCCTTAGAATCAAAACTCCTGCGACCTTTGCTGCTTTGGGCCTGAGAGCTTTCATTTATGCAGTCCAGCCTCCACCAGGCTCTTTGCTGTCCCAGCCCTCTCCTCATACAATCTGCGGAGATCATCAACCGAAGCCTTTTTCAGATTCAATTTTTGTGGCGGTACCCGAGGTGCAAGTCCATTCGACGAAGTCTGTTGAAAAGAAGGGGGTTCGAAAGAAGGCATCCGTTGGAGCAATCTAGGTGATGGTGCCCTTGCTCTTGGTGCAGCAGGAAACGAGAGACCTGGCGATTTGGTAGGCGGCTGAGCATTTTTGGGGGAAGTATTAGTAGGATAAACAGGTCGCGCAAGTGAATTTATGGTCGGGGATCGGTTTGAGGATGTAGGCCAACTAGGCCTGCGGAATTCATTCACAGCAGATTGAGGCTCCACAGAATCGCGCCTAACCCAACTCAGAGAAACGGCGTCTGCCGAAGTGACTGACCGTGAGGGAGAAATGGCGACATCTGATTTACCAACGTTTTCATCTCCTTCTTCCGGGACATCCTTTGGGGTGTATACAGGTTTGCGCTTGACTGAGTCCGCAATACTCATGTTTGCCATTCCAGGCAATGCCATTCTACTTTCTGAGAATGTCCGTGGTTGGCTTTGCGCCGCGGCGCTTTCGGCGTTACCGATCTGCTCTGCTGTCAGGGCTTTCCGCTTGGGAAGAATGATTTTAGGAGTAGGAGGATCGCCAGCACTGTTCGTACCAGATGTCTTCTCGTCAAAAGTCTCCCATTCGGATGGGCGCGCGGGAGCGAACCCATCCGTCACGGCTGCATAACTAACAGGTGACTCTTCTGCATCATTGGGACTATCCATGACGATTGTAGAGTATCTGGGAGGAATTGATAAAGGAGGTGCTGGTTTGCGTTTCGTTGCTGAGTCATCTGAGGAATTGCTAGAAGGTAATTGAGGTTGTGCTTTGATGGATCGTGGCGGTAGAGGAGGAGGCAGCCCCGGAGCAGCCTCATTATCCTGAAGTATGATACCGGTGAAGTGCTTTTCGTCTACCTCGTCTGCAATTTGGCTGTAGGTCCTATCCTCTAGAGGGTCGTCCCATTCATTCGGGTCCTTTGGTAGACGGAGATCTCTTCCGAATGCACTTGGATCTACCCCGCATGCATTACGGAGTTGGCCTGACCAAAGATCAATAGCGACTGTTAGAATGCGGCGAACAATTGAAGATATTTTGGCGTCTTCAAGTTGATCGGGGCCACAGAGCAGGGCCGGTGCAAAGCAAACGGCCAAATTTTCCGAAGACATCTTATTTTGCTCCTGCTGCGCCGTTATGGCGTCCAAAAGTGGTAAAAGATGCCTGGCCATAATCTCTCGTGAAATACTTGAGAGAGGAGACCATTCTGACTTCGGCGATATTAACTCCGTGAGCCTCTCAAGGTTAGGAAGATCTTGCGGGTCACCGAAAAATGCCTTCAAGTCCCGGTAGGCCGACTGCGGAAATAGAGGCTGTCGAAGATCCGCATACCATGATTTGATCAAACCTGCAGCTAGAGTCGCTCCATACGCATCTCTCTGATCGACCTCCGCAAGAGCTGTTTCAATACCCTCGGCATGAGCGTACCTTGGAACGGGGAGTGTGGCTTGATTATCTTTCCAAACTATGAATTTCTGTCCTCTATCGTAGGCTTCCTTCAGAATTTCTTTCAGCTTAGAATGCGGGGGGACTCTAAAAAGTCCTTCAGTAACTATATTTTTTTCCATCAAGATGAAATTGGTGGTTTCTTGAAGAATCCGAGGCAGCCTTGTGGAACCATCACTGTTTTTCGGTAGAGGATGCCTGACTGCAAAAGCTCGTCGTCCGCTAGCGTATGGAGCATAAATGTCATTCGATAGGCGTCGATCATGGAGGTAGGCTGATGGTGGTACAAGCAGATCTTCAATGGCAAGATGAAGCGCAAGACTGCTCAAAGTTGAAACTGCATTCTGCGAGTTAGTAATGGTCATAATTCTAACCATTGGGCTCCTGTTATTCCAGACGGGAAGGCCATCGAAATACGTACCGTGAACAATCTTCCTCCTGAATTTCGGGCTAACAATTGTAGAAAACATTTCCACAAGAATCCTGACCCAGCTTCTTTCATGTACGATATAGAGCTTCTGCAACCGTTTACGCATGGCCCTCGAGAGCACATGATATGCCTGTATGAACCATCCCCACCCTGGTCTATTCTTCCTCATCGCCGTTGCACCATCAGCTCCGCCACCGGCAAAAAATATCACCTCATACTCAGATCCCTTTAAGAGCTCTTCTTCACCGGGCAATCTTGCAAGGACGTAAGGAAGCAGTGCATCAAAGTCTACTTCCCGTGCATCTGGCAAGGCAGCTGCATTGAGTATATAGATTGGCCTGCCATCTTTTGACGGTATGGGTGATCGGTATAGTATGCTAGCGGCAACCCGGGCCAGAGGGGTGGAGTAGTCGGAGGAACTTAGTGGAGGGAGGACGGCGCTGAGTGACGAGCTTCGAAGGCGGTTGGTGAAATGGGAACGCATGGCTTCGTATTTCTGAGAATTCCAGTATACCCAGCAAGTCAAACCAATTTGAGCAAGCTAGTGGGAAAGGTACTTGGGAGAAGACGCGCGATGCGTTGGCACTAGTTTTGGGGGCTTCAGTAGTCGTGACAAGGGAGGGTCGATAGAGGCCCCCAAATCATGGTAAATGTTGAACAGGCCAGACTTACTTCAGCTCGTCAAGGCCTGAAGAGCGGCCCGTCCCTTGGTGGCTAAATATAAGAGTTCGGTGTTAAGGAATAGTAGGTGCTTTGGCGGGGGGCCTACGCGGAAAGTCAGGTCAGAAGCAGGTTGTGCCGCCCAGAGCAACGGTTAGGCACGTACATATAGGTTCAATATGTCAAGATTGGTGCATCTTTTAGCAACAGCAATCGACGTCAGCAGGTCCAAGGGTCAAGGATTGGAGTGCGTGGGTGGCTGAGCTGGCATGGTGCCCAGGCCCAGGTGAACCTTTCGATCACCGTTGCCAAGCAAACAAACAGAATGGAACAACTCCAACGCATTGACGGCTCCACAAGCAGATCTTTTCGACTGATCTCCCCACATATCCATCATGGTACACCTACACTCCAAGTGGATAGAATTTCTAGAACTGATCCTACGTCCAACCACGCCTGTCAATGATCGCAGCATGCACTACCAGTAGACAAAGACAATTAATACATTCCCATGTTTCAGTACACGCCATGGCATCTTGCACCACTTTTTCGCAGATCTAATTCTGTCACTCACGTTTCATCATATGAATCGGTTCCATTCCCATGAACATCCCCCAGCTGCTCCTCGTCATCCTCGAAATCAACCTCAAACTCTTGCATTGCTCGCCGCAGCTCCTGAAGCCGTGCCGTACGTTCGGCTATAGTTTCAGGGGAGACTCCTGACTCGGTTATTCGTCGCTCGAAGTCTTCTTCAGTAGGCGGAGCGCCGGTTTCTGGATTGATAGCTCCTTCGCCTTCGAATAGCCACGGGATTAAGCCGCGGAAGAAAGATTGAAGAGTTGCATATTCACGGAGAATGTCGTCGGGATTATTGAGGTTTCGGCGTGCCTGGCTACCAGACTGTCCAGTGGTGTACGAAGGAAGATTGTCTTCTGGAGGAAGCGGATCCGATGTTGACGTAAACTTTGACGTAATTCGGCGGTCCAGGAGGCTTATAAGCGCCCGGTCATCTGTCAAGATGGTATGGCGAGCGACTTTCATTTCATCAAACTCCAGGAGCCAAGAGGTTTTAATACCTTCTGATATGGCATTTGAGCAAGACGAAGCGACTTCGACCAGAAGAGACGTCGCCTCAGGAGTGTTCCAGATGTCTTTCGCCTTGGTCACGTATAGCTCACAGAGAAGTGTTTGGTAATTGCCCAACGGCTGACGCCCCCATATTGGTCGTGGGATGGGGTTAATATCCAGTTCCTGACATAAACTGGCTGCGACCCATGGATACTCTTGAATGGCTAAACTTAGCTTGCTCCTCGCCCTCTCGGGTTCATTCAGTTGGCTGAGTGCAAGACCAAGTGTCATAGCGATATTGGGTGGGGTTCTCCACCTCTTTATAAGGTACTTAGACTCTGCCAGGTTGATAAACTGCTGGGGTTGGCGGCCTCGTATAGCAAGTTGGTCAATAACAAGACGCACGCAATATGGATCCTCATCGGGATCAAGACTAAGCACGAGTTTTGCCCATTCAAAAGCCGTCCGCCAAGTAGCACGCATGCCAAGATTGCATATATATCTCCATGCCGCCAGCCAAAACTCCCGGTTTTCAGGACGCCGAAAATCAAGCTGCGCTTTGCCCTGAGAGAGGTTTTGCGAGAAGCTTGAATGTATCGACCGACCAAACGAGAATAGTGCACGCTCAAGAAGATCACCGGAGGTAGCGTGATCACGCTCCTGTTTCGCAATCTCTGAAACCTGGAGCAATGTGGAAATGTGATATGCTGAAAGGAAGCAATCAGTTATGGCGGAATTCAAAACTAAAGGTCCTAAAGGAGCCCTTTTTTGCCCGGGAAACACGCACGAAGAAACTTTTACAGATGGATCCACTTACGGTTGAACTGTAGCAGCTGAATCATGCGGTTGGGATCCATAGATTCCACGCAGGATTCGAATTGTCTTTGGGTATCCTGGTATGATACATTGTGGACGAATCGGTACTCCACGGTACCATCTTTCTTCTTCTCGACTATTTCCATTCCCAGGCCGCCCGATGTAGCTCGAGGCCATTCTTCCTTTCCTTGGATAAATATGTTCCGACGTAAACCTAGAGAGGCGAGGTTACGACCAGGCGCATTCCTTCCTGTAACAGCTCCAGCGATGCCAGCTTGCTGTGGACCTCTACCCCGCCGTCTTCCACCCGCTGCTTCTGCTTCGTTGTTCCCTGCCAAGGCCGTACGCCCAAAGAGTCTACGCATCTCATTAGATGCGTGGAGATGCCGCGTATCAATGGACAGTGCCGAAAATAATTCCTGCATCTCTCCGCCAATAGACTCTGTCAGTTGACTTGAAGCTCTGCTCACTTTCGATTGAGAGGTACTCAAGGATAATGAGTGTAGAGCACGATCAATCTCATCAAGTTGTGGCATAGAAGTTGAGGATGGCTGTGCTTTTGGCTTCGCCTCTGGCCCCTTCCCGCCTTTACCCTTTTTCTTCTTTTTCCGCTTTGAAGCCTTAGAGCTTTGAGGCCGTGGGCGAGCAGGTTCTGCCATTTGTTCTTCATCAGAATTTGCTTTGCTACTTTCTATTGCGTCTCGTTCATTGCCATCCCCTCCTTCATCCTCTGTACTTAGCATGGCGAAGAAACTGGCCTTGTTGCTGGACGGCGCAATCGGCTCATCATCTGACTCGTCGGCTTCTTGATGGGAGAGCTTCTCTAACTGTTGCTTTTCCTCTAACTCTCGCTGAGCTCGACGCAAAGCGCGCGAAGACATCTTGAGGAAATTTTCTTTATATCTTATGAGGCCAAGTCTGGGAGTGCAAACGCTCTACGAAGTAACGTTACCAGAACAGAAAAGATTCGTGGATGACGGTGATGCTTGGCATTTTAGTGCACGGATCTCAATTTCGGAAGGCGGCATCTTTTACCCGTAAGCATGGACCTCAAGATCTGTACATCATGATCAGTTCACCAGGCCTCCTTCGCCATCATCGAGGCCCTTCTCTTCCTCTTTCTCTACCTTCCTCATTCTTCTCCCTTCAAGCCCTTGCCAATGCGTCGAGTAGCTGTCCAAGCCTTCCGCTCTGCTCGCCGGCCTTCCCTGCGCAAGTTTGTTAGGAACCGTAACATAACGCTCGCTCCTTCAGGCCATGCCTTAGGCTTGCGGTCCATCTCTTCACGGAGGGAACGCGTAGCAACTACTCTTTTAACATCTTCTATGCATATACGTGGCTTCTCGGTTGCGCTCGTATCTGCCGCCGTCGCTTCCGGAGCCTTTTATGCGTACCGAGGCACTAATCCCAATTCTAGCACTGGCACAAGTACCTCTACGTCCCTCTCAACAGAACAAAGCAGGAGTTTAAGCGCATCTAATGTCTATTCGAATTCGCCACGGGCAAGTCCCAGCAGCGCAACAGCAGAGCAGGCCTCCGAATCTACGCGGCGAGCTCTGGTGGTAGGGCAAGGTTCACTATACACCGGAACAATTACTGGCGACGGCCCTCTGTCAAAGGAAACGGACGACTACGGCCGGAAGGTGCTTGAAATGTTGACACCTGAGCAAGCAACTCAGAAATTACGGAAGAACGAAGAGTCATGGCTTGTAGGAAGGGGTAAAGGCGTCGTCCGTTATGATGTCGTTCAGATACCCAGCAACGATCCGATTGAGGATGACCATGCGGAAAAAATAATTGAAGTACCACAAGGCGTAGCAGCTACGAATGATGGCTCATTGGCTAGTGATTGGATGTTTTGGGGAGTCTTCGATGGCCATAGGTGAGGAGGCCTTACTTGCTGAGCTCTATTTTATATACTAATTCATCGCTCAGTGGATGGGTAACATCTGCGAAGCTCCGTCAGACATTAATATCTTTCGTGGCTCGCGAGCTCGATTCAACATACAAAAATGCGCTTGCGGATCCTTCGCTCATATTCCCTACCGCTGAAGCCATCGACATGGCAATTAAAAAAGGATTTCTCCGTCTCGACCACGAAATAGTTCACGAGTCAGTCACAAAGGTACAAAAGGCACAGTCTAAGCTTGTCGCAGCAGAGCTACTTGCACCAGCACTTTCTGGCTCCTGTGCGCTTCTGTCTTTCTACGATAGCAGATCAAAACTTCTTCGAGTTGCCTGCACTGGCGATTCCCGAGCAGTTCTAGGGCGGCGAGGTCCAAGCGGCAAGTGGACTGCCACGCCGTTATCTGTTGACCAAACGGGAGCAAATGCTGCGGAAGCGGAACGGTTGCGAAATGAGCATCCAGGCGAGCCCAATGTTGTCAAAAACGGCCGCGTGCTGGGTGGCCTAGAACCCGCACGGGCATTTGGTGACGCGGTATACAAGTGGAGCATCAAGACCAACGAGGAACTCAAAAGGTCATATTTCGGCCGCACAGGTTCAGCGCAGCTGCGGACACCTCCATACGTTACAGCAGAACCTGTGGTCACAACCACAAAAGTTGAACCGGAAAAGGGCGACTTTGTCGTTATGGCTACTGATGGGCTCTGGGAGATGCTCACTAATGAAGAGGTCGTCGGGCTTGTTGGTCAATGGTTAGAAGCTCAAGCAGATGGCAAGCGAGGCCAAGGCGGTCGGTCCGACTCTTGGTTAAAGAGCTGGTTTAGTGCTCAAAAAGGTCTACCAGTTGAACAGGCCGGACGTGATGGTGATAAGAGTGGTCAACGCGCTCCAATTCGACAACAGCAGTGGGGCATCAAGGCCACCCAGAATGACCGCTTCGTAGTCGAAGATAAAAACGCAGCAACGCATCTAGTGAGAAATGCTCTGGGAGGTAAAGATCAGGATCAGCTTTCAGCACTCTTGACCCTGCCTAGTCCTTATTCCAGACGATACAGGTGAGATCATGCCCATTTATATGTCAGCACTGAAAACCTAACAAAAACGATAGGGACGACCTCACTGTAGAAGTTATCTTCTTTGGCGAAGGTAACACAACCGGCAACGTCACTCTCAACCAAGAAGCAAGCGCTTTTAGTCCCGATATGAAGGCGAAGTTATAATCCCCTTAGCTTCATTTCCTCGACTTAACTATTGATACCCAGTACTTTCAGTTAGTCCTACCCTTGTGTGGCGTAGGGCGTTGATCTCGATCATATGCATACTCACGGTAGCGTCGGCGTTGGCCGGCACGAGTGCCAAGTTCATCATTTGCGGGCTATCTGCGTAACTAGCAGACTGGGATTGTTTCGTTGTTACCCGCCATCTCAATCTTGAGATATGCAGAAGCTTGTGGGTACTAAGATAGAACTACGTTCCATAAATACACAGCATCTACTTTCACTATAGTTTTATTGGTCGTACAACCTCGAGCGTTTTCAGTTCCTGCCTGAACTGATTGCAAGTTGGGCTTATCGTGTAGACTTTGCAAAAGCCGATAACCGAAGCATAACACATGTCATTCACAGAAACCTAACATAATCCAATTTTCTAAGGAAAAAGCGGAGCTTAATTTTAGAGTATATATCCAGCCGCAAGGGAATGCAGAAGCAACACTGTTCCTGTCAAGAATCGCACCTTCCGAAAAGACGAATGTTGATACCCACTCAAGTAGCCTCACAAATTTCAAAGTCGAGCCATACAATATTCGAAGGTAGTCATACAAGCCTCGTCTTCTGGCACCCTTATTCGGACTCTGAATTGAGCCCGGCGCAACTGAACGTGCTATCAGCTCTACGTATCCTGAATGGTGCCGCAGCTGGGTCTAACTCCGGGATAGAAGGATAAGGCTTCTCTCATGTATCGTAAATATAGACCGCGATCCGAGAGAGATGCTGTAGCTGAACGAGGGCAAGGCGTTCGTGTGGTAATACGTCGAGGGTTCCGGACAATCCAAACCGATCGGTGGAGTGACGGTACCAGTTAATTATCTCCTGCTTAGTTGCCCGTATGATTTGTCTAATTACATCAGCATAGTTATTCGGAATGGAGTCGCCATCCCCAGGAGTAAATACCCACAAAAAAGAGGGGAAGACCAGAAACGAGGAATCTTACCCTGATTCTTTTACAACAAACCGCAAACAAAACTCCCATACGAAGGAATCATGGCTCGCATGTCCTTTCGCAATCCGGTCAAGCCGTCCTACCTAGTCACCGTGATGACACAAGAATGACGCCGCGCGCGCTACGCCCTCCCGGGTTAATTGGGAATTATTCCACATCGCAGCCTGCAAAGCCCCAAAATTGCGCTCAGCACCTTCAACGTTGCCTGCCATTCCAAATAAGGGCACCACCTGGAATTCAGGCTCATTCTTGTACTCGCGAATAATTCTAGATGTCGGATACCAGAGGCGGCAGTCCTAAATTATCATGTCAACCTCAACGGCAAAGAAGAGGCCTTTAGAACGAATTCTTGGAGAAGCTGCAAACGAAAGGCGTCAGTTTATCAGCTGATATGGAGCGCTTGGGTTGTGGAAGCAAACTTTCAATTCACGTTCCATCAATAAGCAACCTCTTTCACAACCCAATATACCGTGGGGCCTAATCGCGAGTTGAATCTTAATATTATTCCACTTTAGATACTCTTTACTGTTGACTATGCCGTGCTGTTCGCCATCATCAGCCATGCCAACACGGACAGCTTGACGTGACAGAGAGGAGAAAGGATCCTTAGGGGGTAAATTCTGAAGATGTAGAGGCAGTAGAGAAGATGCTATCTCGATCATAGAAGATATGGTAGACGAAGATATTGTGTGGTCTAAAGAACAAGATGTTGTGAAGCTGATATAATATAGTGTTCCTTGGAAAAAGAAGATGGTGGTATAAATAATAGGAGGATCCAAAAGGAAGCTTCCGAAGAAAAAGACATCCTATCCTTTGTGATTCCCAGCGCTTTGATTCACGATGCATCTTCATCTGGTTGGGAATCTGTCGATGCCCAATTGGCCCAAAAAGACCGGTCCTTCTGGCGAAGCCAAATAGAACGTATTTTTTATCGGTTGGCAGAATCCTAGGGATCAAAGAGTAAGTCAAAATTCATACTCAAACATGAATCCCTGTCTATGCAATAATTACGAGGCGGGAATCACGCTGAAAGTCTACAAATATATCGATTTTCAGTAAGCTCACTTGAATGCTCGAAAGCAGTGCCTGGGATATTATCCCTTAACCCGCTTACGTCCATCGCTAAATCGCGACTATAATTAATTGGGCACTAGCATCTCGTGCAGCTTACCTGATTGGCTGACCCGTTGTCGATAACAGATGGATGCAAAGCAGCGGGTTAAGGGATAAGACATTCTTCTAATGTTCGATTGTTTATTATTATTTAACAAGTAGGAGGGTTTTCCTGGCCTGGGCATAAGTCAACCAGCCGTAGCCCAGGGCCTTCTTATCCAACCAACTAGGGTGCCCTCAAAGCACATTCTTCCATTCTTTGTAGAGAAATCATTCCCGAGAACCCGAATCCACTCTCCTCGCTACTCCTGCCAAGGGGCATTTCTTCTAATATTAGGTTTTCTCACTATTTGTCGATGATTAAGGTCTACTAACATGAGTTTAGGAGCTTCATGCGAATACCAAGGCCGCTTCCCGGTTTCCTATCCCATTACATACTTCTTTTCCCGGTATTCCATCGCTATCCCCGGTTTCCTAACCTCATATGTACCTTTTTGAAAGGCTTTGCTAACTCGCGTCTAACAACATATGTTTTGACGCCCACGGGAGATAATTTGCACCCTACTCTCCTGAAGGAGTCAGTCTAGCGTCAATTAACGTTTGCCCCAGGTAGAATAGTTGTCCGATAAATTTATAGCACCAGCTACTACCACGAAAGACAGAGAGGCGCGTACGGGGATTCTGAAAGAGCTGAATCAATGTGTTGTTCTATTGCATGCTCTAGTCTCCGGAGGATCGGCGAACGAGAGCTTAAGCATATGGATTCACCTAGTTGAATATATCTATTATACGGAAAGATAACTCGGATCAAAATTGAGTCCTCCCGCGCACAGCCCTCTCTCAAAGTGTTAAAATTTCCGTGAAGTCGCTTAGGCGTTGAGACGAGAAGTGTTGCCTAGGTGGGGGTGAATGAAAGGATAAGTAAGCTAGGGCCAACTTCTATATTTATCAAGTTCTAGGGGCTGTGACCGTCAGGCGTCCACTAATAAAATATGTGCCGTAGCATTGCTTCTAACATCTAGAGCTTGACAGTAGTTCGGCGTTCTGCTCTAAAGTACTTCGTGTTTCAAGTTTATTTGTGGCTTAGCTGGAGATGTCCCAAACTGGAAGGTGCGCACTCTTGTCCCCAACGAGTTGGACATCGACCTAAAATACTTCCTGCAGCTTCGAAGACATGCTGACGCATCTGTGGTGCCGCACTCATATCAACTGATTGCGCAGCATATACAAAATCCTCTTATATTACATCTCATGGTTCTCTAATTGCTAATTTCAATCATCTTCCTAGCCCACAATTCGCTGCGCATTTCACATTATCGCAAACTTGACTTGAAAGAGGCCTGGTTCATCTGCAGACACCACTTTTCAAACAATATGACTAGGACGGCCCCAAATAGGATCGACAAATGCAGTCTCGCGGATAAACTTGGGATATCTATCGTCACTGCCGAAGAAGGGCTAGCCGCTCGCCCGGAAATCGTTAATGATATTAAAAGGGTCACAAAGATCAAATATGAATCGTACGGAGAGCTAACTGACGTCTCTGCACGTTTGAGGGCGCAGCGGAATGCAACCAGAAACCAGGTGATACGAATCGTTAGCCTTGCTAAAAGGTGTGAGCAACTAAACAGTAACGAAGGGGAGTGGAGGAATGCTTTGGAGCCAAAGGTTTTCCGCCAATTTTCTATGGAAGTCGATTGGTAACACACTTAACCTATTATTCGGCTTATATATCTTGTACTCACTTCGGCAGTCTGAAATGCCATGGTAGACTATGGAGATCCGAAATCGAGGCCAGCTACCCCATCTCCACGAACTGTTTCGCAAAGCTAAAAGAGCGGCGAGGCAGTCGGACAGAGTGTTATTGCGGTTTGCAAGAAGACTGTACGGAGAAGTGAGTAGATGGTTCCCTTATGTGATATTAAACTGTCTGGGGATCACCAAACCAGAGATTGACAAATTTCCAGTTATGAACTAGACCCTTATAGGATGTTTCGTCTAGGGATCGACAGGGCAATCAAACATGTGTACAATTCGGAGAAAGACCTAGTGAAAATGGAAAGGCCAGACCTGATCTATGGTTTTGTTGAAACCAGGAGGTTTCGAGAAGCTTTGAACAAACTTCCAGCCGGAAGCGAAAACGAAATCCAATATAAGTCTTTCGGACAGGATCCGGACAGTAACTCTTGGCAGTAACTTTACTGTCCGAATATTTTTGATCGGCGGCGGCTTAGTAGGCGGTAAAGGAAGCCAAGGCACTATTTAGGGCCTATTTTAGCCTTCCCGTTATCCATTTTTACTCTTTCTTATGCTTTATGTCTCTCTCCCTGCGCGTCTCTCCCCCTACGCGTCTCTCCCCCTACGCGTCTCTCCCCCTACGCGTCTCTCCCCCTACGCGTCTCTCCCCCTACGCGTCTCTCTCCCCACGCGTCTCTCTCCCCACGCGTCTCTCTCTACGCGTCTCCCTTTGTAAGAGAGGCACGGGCGAG
>Ga0307507_10002645_pt1 | contig 36950 bp, 32 predicted proteins | sample 7_EM_MG_FD_207223 | JGI IMG/M metagenome (GOLD analysis project Ga0307507, IMG submission 207223) | Populus trichocarpa ectomycorrhiza microbial communities from riparian zone in the Pacific Northwest, United States - 7_EM | ecosystem: Host-associated > Plants > Roots > Unclassified | place...
AGTGACCCTCTGGGGCATTCCTTCACATATTCTTCTGGGTAATCATCCACGATGAGTGGGTTTCCCTCAGCATCGAATGCCCGCCCTCCTTGCTCGACCGCTTCTATCTGACCCCTACCAGTTCGCTCAAAGCACCTCCGCGACGAAATCCCCAATTCCTCCTCTTCTTTCTTCTCCTTCTCCTCCTCTTTTTCTTCTGAATTCACGAACCGCCCACTAACCAGCGCCTCTAATTCCCCTGTCAATATCGCCATTCCCATCGGCGATGACACAGCGTCTTCATTCGGTGGGAATCTGATGCTGCGGGTAGGAATCTGAGAACCCTCGCCTTCGGTTATAGGCAATATCTTGTAGGGCCTTGTGGTAATTGTCATATGCATGTCCTCGTCCACCATCAAGACGAAGCAGAGTTCTTCCGACGTTCCATCCGGGAGGGTCCTTCGGAGTCCAGTGGGGAGATAGTGTATCGAAGGCATAACTTGAAAGCAGGTAGGGGAGGAGCGAGAGGGGGGGAGTGAGATGATGTGAAGGGGGAGAAGTGGGGGGTAGAGGTAGCGGGTGTTTGTTATACATATATACATATAAGTATCCGAAAAAACAAAAGTCAGAAAACACCGACAAGGTAAAAAACTGTTCACTACAGGCTGAGGTCCGGGCTCTCTTCTCCTACCAAAATGACAACTTTTTTCCCCTCGCCAAAGGGCACACTCTCTACAGCAGGGCGAACTTCACGGGTCTTCTTCTCCTAAGTAGCCAGCACATGAGTGAGTGAGGTGTTTTGGCAATGCCCGACCGACCTCAGCTAATATCGCACCAAAGTTGAATTTAATTTATTAGGAAAACTTTCTTAGAAAAAAAAGAGAGAGAGAGGAAGCCGTTGTACGAGTAAAATCACTGTTAATTTAGTTAGTTGATTCCAGTGTCAATCACTTGAAACCTCTGACCAATCAAGAACAAAAACACAGTGGCGCGCGCAGCTGTGGCTGACTAGCTACAACAGAGTTCGTTGTTTCAGGCGCAGTGCATGCATTGAAGCTTTCGCTATTCACCACAGCAGCTAATGTTTTTCCACAGTCTATTTCTTTTCACGCCGACATTTTTCTCGTTGAAGAGCCCATTTGCATAATATTATGCACTCTTCGACTACAGTTGTGTGGCTTCCCTCGCTTGCCAATTTAGGGCTGACCGCCGAGAGCCGACCCTGCCTACTATCAAACAGTTGACTTTATCAAGCAAAAGGCAGCCCCTAGCCCTATCACGGCCTCCAGTACTGCCACATGAACCTTTTGTTTTTTTTCTTCCCTCTTTTCCGCCCTTTCATCGGCTAAAAAAAAAAAAAGCTGGCGGAGGTGTTTCCACAAATAGGAAACAAAGCTCCAGAGCGGCCTTATTGATATCACACCAAACGACAACAATGCCAACAAGCTACCGGTAGAAGGCCTCCTGGCGGCCGCACCCCCTCCCCCGCTCTAGCTGCAAACTCCCGTGACGGCCATTTTGCAAGCCGCCAGCGCGCCCGACTTCGAATGCATGATACTATATATCAGACATCTCGTTGTTAGATTCTAAAGAAATGTGCATTCTAGAAGCCCTCCTCCGTTAATGCATCGTAACGTGTGCAGCATGGGAACTGCATCCGAGAAACAGTGGCTAACTCTTAGCCAGACAAATCACCTATCATCCAGCACGGGGAGAGGTTCCTTTTCTCGGCCCCTCCCCATTGTACCTCTAGCCTAGTCGGCGGGACGGGCCACCCTTTTTCTTTCGTTTCAGGTAGCAAGAAAAAGACAGGGCCGCCCCTCAGAGCCCCGGTCTGTTTGCCGAGTGAGGTATGGTGAAGTTAGCGCAGTAAATATTCAACACACCAAAAAAACAGGGTTCTATGGTGTATGGCTTAACTCGAGCCCAAGTAAGCCAATGCCCGGAAAACACGAAGGCGGGTTTCCCGAACCAACCCAACTCTGCTTCACCAGCTGGTGTAAAAAAATTTCATGACAATGCCATATAGCTAACAACTTACTACCTTTGTTTTTGGTCACTAAAGCTTTCACTCTACCTAGGCAATAGGATTTTCCGCCCCTCTGGCAGCGCTTTTGCGAAGCCGATAACGTGCCATAACTGTTAAAGTTATTCACGACAAATTTGTCTCCTCCACTCTTCTACGAATAATTGGTGAGCAAACACGGCAGAGCATCAACGGCCTACCTTTACGGATTGCACAAAAAGACGCCGGAGGAGCCCCTCTAACCAGCCAACCAATCCTATTCAATTCCTCCTGTGCCTCAGCCGAGAATAATACTTAAACCCCCGACGCCCCGGTATCCTGCCCGATTATCAGAATATTTATTTATGCTTAAGGCTCATATATGGTCACTCGCAACCCCTTGCCTAAGCCGGAAGACGCAAATAGCGGAACTATACTCAAATCTCCAAACTCCAAACATTGTCATGGCTACCCAACGGAAGTCATTCTCTCGCCCCAGGTTCCCTCTATCTAGACAAGATATTTAATCCGTCAGCCCCAAAAGAATTTATCCTTCGAAGGATCTCCAAAGGTGGGGGTATGCATCCCAACAAGTTTTCCTAGGGTATACCTCCGGACAGTGCCGTACCCATCATTCGGACAATTTCCCCACTCCCTAATAATATTATGAATCTCTTCCAGAATCTGCTCTGCCACCAGCCCTATTTTCTCAGCTCGGGATCCATTCTGGCGGGCAAGATGATAAGAGGGCTTGATGACCGCGGGTGCAGAACCCAGATTCCAGCCTCTTACACTCAAAGCCCTCACAGAACTCTCACCGAAGAAATCCCTCAAGCATTCAATCTCGTAATATCCCCCCATCCGGAGATATCCCGTGGGCGAGACTCATACCTGTAGGTGCCCTAACCTCGTCACTGAGTTCTAGTCTCATCCCCAATTCTATCGCCTATACTCGCTTGATGCATACGCCCCTAGTACTATGACCCCATTTCAGGGAACTATATCTCGCCGACCATGCCTCGTGGTAAGACCTATGAGCAGGAGGGCCACCCCAGCGCTACGTCTCCAGTAGAATTGACCTAAGCTTCACATAGTTCTTGGGGCTCACCGGTGCGAGGACGTTTATTCAAGGCCTCCGCCCTGTTATGAAGATTGCAAGGTTAATTCTTGAGCGAGCCAAAGAAATCAAGGGTCTTGTAGGTAAAAAGCAATATATATATATATATAACGACCCGCTCACTTCACAATCGCGAGCCTTCCGGTAGTAGAATATAAAGTAAAGCCCTTAGATGCGTACAACCTTGGAAGTTCCGGCTATAATGACCAACTTCAGTGACCTTCATACTCGGGTGATCCCGAACCCCGTACCATGCCTTGAGGAAACTGCGTTAGATCGGGTGAGTCAGGCTGGGTGGTGTCGAGTAAATTTTGATGAATGATACAAGGCAAAGCCATAAATCGTGCAAGCGGAAATTGTGCGGCATGAGCTAGCCCGAGACCTCCCATGATTCCATTAATTCAACCACACATAGTTCTCAAACCCAGAAAGTTCCAAACCTACCCTCCCTACTTGCGTCTAAGAGCAGAGCGGCGGAGCCCATGAAGAGCCCCCATCCAATATTTGAAGGACGGTGTTGATCTGTGGATATCTTTATGCTCTCAAGCGTTTCGTTCCGATATTTGTTCCTTTTACAATCCAGCTTCTAGATTGGGCCGCTCGCTCATCTTCTCCTTGTTCCAATCGTTATTTCCTCACTAACCCCCCCTTCCCCCGTCGTTCAGTCAATGGAGTTGTCGGGAAACTAGTATAGGGCGTTTCCATAGAAGAAACAATACCCACCTACCCGTCCAACCCGAAATGAGCTATTGATGACATGTGACTACAACTATGAGGCACCGGAAACTAATAAGCCAGAAGGAAAATAGTTTACAAGTGCTTGGACCCGAGGGGGAAGAAGTCGGCTACACTCAAGAGACTTTTTTTTATGTAAACGGGGCACCAAAACCACAAGAAAGAAAGCGGATGTCAAGATAGAGCAGCAGTGTTATCAAATTTTATTGAGAAAACCAAGATCCAACCTAGACAGTAGTTCTACGAACATCCGCTGATAGATAGATGTATGTGTATGTGTACAAAAAATACAAGACTGGCTAATATCCTTTTCATATTTTCCTCAACCCTAGTTAAATGAAAAAACGGAGCCCCTTCTGCAAAAAAAGAACCTTTACTCCGAATGATCCGCTAGAGACCCACCAGTACCCTTAGTAACACCCAACATTGATGGCCTTAATCAAGGTCTGAGATCCAACAAAACCGATACCCTGAAGCATTCTTACTTATTTTTTCCTTCCTCCTGCCATGTTGTCCCCTGAAAAGCCAGATAAAACCAAGGCTCTCAGGAGAAACATGAAGAATCCCACAGGGGATAGACAACAATAGGTGACGCATGGAACGTAGTTAGTTAGCAACCAGCAACTAGAGAAAAGTTCGACCCCCAGCCCCTCCCCGCACACCGACCCGACAGCCCAACCCAACACAGTATACCGCCCCTTCATCAAAGACCACGATCCTATGCAGTCGTAAATCTTAACACCAGCCCTCAAGGTGCCAAAAAAACCCTTAATTTTTATACATTGTACGACATCGCACTGGGCAGCTGGGTAAGCCTTTGAAGAGTTTCTCACACATCACTTGACGGGGTACGCCTAACGCCTCGGTATTATACAAAGGGGGTTGTTGGATTTTTCGCCTTCTTACTTATCTACCACATGTTGTAATCTTAGGTATTTGCTGTCATAGGTTTCTCTATTTTCCCCCCTTATTACAACACTGATATACATCCTCCTGGGAAGCTTTGGTCCAAGAGCAATTATTCGGGGGACTGCACCAGGTGTGCTAAGCGCACCGAGCCCACGACCCCAGTGAGCCTGCCGGCGAGGGGATGTGGACTCTTTGCCGTCTACACCATACGCCGTCGCAGACATTGGCATATGTTCCAACACAGGCCACGATCTCCACGAGTGATAGACCATGAGAAGCTAGCCACACAATTGCTGCCCCTCGTGCAGTACCACCGGGAAAAGGCGGAAAAAGTGCCGCATTGTCCAGCGAGATTTCGCCAATATAAGAGTTTTTTCTTGTAATCCGTCACAAATTCGCAACGGAAGGCCTTCGCTCAACTTTTTACAGCCGGAACTGGGACTATTCTGGGCACCTTTTGACTATATCGGATGTTTTCACTTTCAAACCCCACATCACTTCAACGTGATGTACAGTACTAGCGACTGGAGAACCGCCCAACGTAATCCCCTATAATTTTTCGTCAAACGGTAAGGGAAAAAAAAAAGGAAATTCGGACTTCTCTCAGAATTTATTATCCCAGATAGAGTATAATGCAGTACTATCTAAGCCCCCAAAAATCTACAACTAGAACTAGAAGAAGTTCCGTCCCTGTGAAACCTACGATCTGGCCTCCGTTCATGGAGCCCTCGGAGATTTCCGCACATATTAATGCAAAAGCAAAAACAATCGTACGATGCTACCATCGATACATGAAAGTATGCTGTAGGGTACGACCCGAAAGAAAGTCCGAGGCATGATACGCAGACGGCTGCGGAGCCGGAGGAGAAAGAAGCACATAACCAGCCAATCACCTGACCCCCAAACATCGCCCCCCACACCGCCCCGCGCTATGCTCGCGGTGCGGAAGCGTTTTAAAAAAAGAACCGCTACCGGTACCATACCACCCAGACTCAAGAAAAAGTGTCAAATTTTGCCGGCACCGGCCGCCCTATCGTACGAGCGCAGATCGATAACGCATTGCCGCAAAAGCTGCGCAACCCCGCGAACGGGTTACGACACGATACCCAACCATTCTGCTCGATCGAGCCCCCTAGTTTAACCCTGTGGTCTAGTTGTTCACCGTGCCCTGCTAGTGAACCATCACTAGAGCACCATACAAGGCCAATGGGCCCTGCCTATATTATTACACGATGATTGCTAGTGGATGTATTTCTACCCGGCCCCTATAAAAGTGCAGGAGAGATTGAATTGGTTCGCGGAGGGTCAGACATATCCTGAGTGGTGCGGTGCCTCCTTCTGTCCCCATTTCCTTTTTTTTCTTTTTTCTTTTTCTTGGGCCCTTGTTTTCCAGATGATCGAGAGGTCCAAGCTGATCCGAGCTATCTAGTGACTCCCGGTTGGTTCCCAGGTTCATGTAACCCAAAACAATAAACTCATCCAATATGCAATCACAGGGAGGAATATTGTACTTGAATCCAGAGGTGCATCCTGTATGTCACTGTAACCGAACGACGTCTGTGAACACGGCTGCTGTCCCATACCTCCAAAATTCAGCTTTAATTTAGCTTTTTTGCTCAGATTCAAGAGTCATGCAATAGTGGTTGTGCTCACAAATGTCGTTCAATACAGGTAAACCTCGCCGCAGTAACAGGGTAAGGTACAAGTACGATCCCGCAGTGGTACAGTCTCTCTCAGGAGCATAGTAAGGGCAACGAGAAGCAACCAGCTCTAGGAGTTGGAAGAGTATTTTTTCGAATTTCAAGCTTGGAGTAGATCTTCCAAGTTTGCATGCAAAAGAGGCGCCACACACCAAAATCCGACAACCCCAAAATACTTGCAAAAACGTTTTGCTCCACCCGGGGCTGAATTCCTTTAATCTATTGCACCGGACTGAAGAGGCCATAGACCCTCTTGGGAAGTGATTCCACAAGACTACCCACTTCCCCGACACAAGACCCCATCTCAGCTTTTCTCACTGCTCTTCCGAAACAATTATGGAGGAAGATACCATTAACAATTGGCCGTAAAGTACCGTACCAAACCACCACCGATGATCATACTTGCCAAGACTGGTACTTGTACTGCAAGTAGGCAATAACGCTTAATTCATCATAACAATGCAGAATTCATGAAACACCAGTCTCCGGCTCATTCCGATCTATACCATTTGTACTTGTACTAGTACAAGTCCTAGTACTCGAGCAATAAGGATGGTAAATTCCATCATGCCTGTCGAGTACCGACGGTTTGGTTACTTGTAGGAGCGGTAAGTTCCTGAAACCGGGGGGGGGGGGGTGAGGACAAATCTTAGGCTTGCGGGATATCTCTCGAACAGCAGCCCATGGACCACTCTTGCTGCTGCAACCGAGGTCGGCATGTCATCATGTAAGCTAGCGGTGTCAAAAATACTACAAGTATCCCTTACGGTAGTCTCTCTGAAACAGCCAAATCCGTAGCCAGACACGCTAAGCCTGTCCTGGAATGATACTTGTAACTTTATAGGCTTCGCGGTTTACCGAGAATATTTAGGCCCGGTAAGAGTGCTGAGTCATTTGAGCACTGAACAGACTGAAAATCCTATCCTCCGACCAAGTCCAGCTCACTGCTACCAAATCTAGCTTTAGCGTGCCTGGCTACGGATTCTACTGTTTCAGACCAAAGGAGCCAGAAACAAGGCCAACGTTTGTAATGATAACCCGACAGGTCGAAATCAATACGGTATCGCGCCTAATCAATCAGTCAGAGGATGAGTAGCAACACTGGAAGCTACATCATATATCTCCGAAACGCAAGATATGGGGTACGGTACCACCAGATCGCATGCAACTTCTAAACCTGAATAGTTAGTGCTAGAGAAGCACCACCCGGCCAGCTAACCCACGCTCAGACGCCATTTGCGCTTTCTCTTTGTTTTTTTTCCTTCTTTTTTCTTGTATGATATTTTATTGCAGTTTCCCGGACCCCCTTAATTTTTCTTGACCCGTAAGGCGTTACCGTGGCTGACGCATCTAGTTGCATTATGGAAAATGCTTGTTAGCTTAGTGTCCCGTCACAGACACTCACTCGGTGGGCTGACACACAAAAGGTGGCCGGAAGCCTGAGAAGTCTTGAACACCATAATTAGAGCTGGAGGGTTTGTGGTGCGCACTACCGCTGTTGAACCCAACGCGAAAGGTGTCTTAAGATGATCTACACAATGCCCCCCCATCTAGTATTGGTTATCGTAAATTTCTTAAATGTTGCGGAAAAAACCCGCATGGCAAGAGGTTCTAAATCCTCAGGATTGTTTCATTGGACCTTGACAAGCCGCTGGACTCAAGAGTTTACAGCACATCTGATCATCTAGAGCGAAACTTTCAGTACTGTCCCCGGTGAATACCATTGTGCGATCAAGCTCTGAAAAAAGAAACAAGAAAAAACGATTTGAAGAGCTTGGGTTCCATTTCGCAGCCTTTAGAAAATCTACAGTACTATCAGTTTTTTTCTCAATAATAGAGCAATACGGTGATAGAGTTTTCCCGGAGTCCCATTTCGGTTGTTTCAAACAAATTTTTAAGTTCAGCACGGTCCAACCGCCTCCCTGTCTAGGCAACACCTACGCAAAAAATGGGTCTGTGTTCTCAAGAATCTCAAAAACGCTCTACTCGAGCAACGATCCGTTGTCGTACAGTATGATACTTGTAAGACCATTAAACTTCCCCAGTCTGCAGGACAGCGGGCAGCCGGCAAGAGCTGCCCCAACCACTACTCCCCAAAACGGTTACAAGTGCAGGAAGGACTACTCGTGATTTTCTGACGTTTGCAGACACGACTGCTATTGCTGCCCCCATTGGTAATCGAGCACCTCTTGTGTTCAGACCCCGGCGCAGCAGTAGTAGCACCGTAAAATCCCGCGAAACCTACGATCAGATTACCGGCGGGAATCATTACCCCGTCAGCCCAGGATAGGTTTAGTCTAGCAAATGAACAGAATCGCGAACGTCAGTTAATGAGATCCAACAGGTCTACTACTAGTAGTAAAGGCCTATCTCATACTGGTATTATGTCAAAAAGCACGCTAATCCTTCTTAGGACTTTTTGTCTCTGAGTCTGGAGTTGTCTTTGAGTCTGGAGATTACAGGATTCCACGAGATTTTACGGTACTGTGTAATAACAGGGTTTGTTTGGGGATACCGGAGTAGGGATTCCCCTCTTGGATACCTGTACCCACACGAAGTCGAGTGATCCCTGATGGACCGGATGCCAGGGGATGCTTTTACAAAAGACAGGGGTTATTTTGCAGGTTAATCTAAATTAACTATTCACTAGCTTTCCGGCGGGTAAGAGTCCCTACTCGGATACTAGTTGCTATCCTCATGTCTAGCAGTTCTTATTGTGGCTCTGAGAAAACCGCGGATAACGCGCCCGACTGGGTAATTAAATCACACCTGCTCCTAGATATTACTTCGTCTCGGGCGCCTCCGGGCCAGCCCACTGCCTACTGTACTACCGGTAGTGCAAATGACAGTAGAGTACCGTAGCGCTATCATACCACCGGCGCTATCGGAGGGCCAAACGCAACCGGTGCCCGTTGTTCACCAAAACAAAAAGTCCAAAGTATGTTGGAGGACCCCGGGCCAAGCACAGTACGAGTACTTGTGACGGTATTGTGCCGGGATGAGAGTTGTGCTGCAGTAAAACATGCGGTAGAGTCACAAGCTACCGGTTGGGCCTCCATGTAGACAGCCTTTCGTTAGGAATTTATGCGACACTTTTAGTCGGCGAACGCGGATAGGCTGCAGTATGGAAGAATGGTGCCGAGGAGTCGATTCTTTGCAGGAATGCACTAGAGACTGTCCCAGTCACGTAGTCAAAATCAGTCGGGGTATGTGTGGTGGTGGTTACTTGGGGTATCCCGGTCCCCGATGGACTGGTATCATAGATCTTGCATATTTCCGGGTGCAAGCTGACGGCGGTGAGTTTTTTTCCTTTTTTCCCCTTTTTTTCCCCTCCACCGGACCGTCAGATCTTGAGGCGGCTTTCTAGAATGTGTCTTATGGTGAGGTGGGTGATGAATCCTCGTGTTACCTCATGGGCTAGACTAATTGATGTGCAGGTGGGTGTGGTACGGGGGCTGGTATAAAGTCTGAACTGGACTTTGATGCGTTGACGAATTGGGGGAGGAAATCGAACTTATCGAAGATAATTCTGGAATGAACGGAAGGCTCTTTGGGCGGAGATAGGCTACCTGTGATCCGCTGCCGGTATTCTGTACAGTACCCAACTTTCACGCCCTTCTGTTCATACAAGTGAGCCCCCGTATGCGCCGCGCACCCCGTACGGCACTAGCAAGTTAGCTGCTCTCGGTCAGAGTCGGTTGGCTGGGGTTACCGTGTGGGAGAGACCAATTTGTATATTTGCTTTTGTTAAATCTTCCTGCTCTGCAGAGTGAAATTCCCCCTAAGAACACGTTTGAGTACGGGTATCCTTGGGAAATCATGCTATAACTCACCCTAAAGAGTTCAGGTACAGAAGAGTGAGGGCGTATCTGGGAATTATAAGTAACCTAAAGCCTGAGAGGTTTAAACTGTGGCTTGACCGGGTTAGTCAACTAGAAGTTAGTTTCGTTCTGATGTCAAGGAGCCCAAGGCTATGCAGAATTTGGACCCCTCGAGTCTCAATCCTTCATGTGCCGGAGTCCAGTGCCAGCGATGGGGCAAGTACTAGACAGGAAGCTAACTACTCGAGTACAGTACGAGTATGATGGCCCAAGACCTTTGCCTTGCATCGGAGAATGATTGATTGGTCAAGCATCACCGAGAAGCAGAGGGGCATCATTTTCCCTTTCCCCTTTACTCTGTTTCGGAGTGCAGGGATTCTACCTTTGGAGGCGTGTTTCCCGTAGGATGGTACTCGAGCACCGCACTTGTATGTTCAAGTAATTTTCGTCTATTACCGGTAGCAGACATGGACTCATAGAGTCCTCCATAGAACACTCGTGGTGGTTCGAGGATTGTCGTTGTCACACCCCGGACGGGAGACAGGTCTAGGAGCGGCCTTTTCTAAGAGACGGCAGGGTTCCATATTTTGCACCTTCTATGTTGGTGTTCATGGAGATCCTTTTTGTACGAGTACATATCTCCTGCACCACCGTTTTGATCCGAATCCAACTCCACCAAATTCCTTCAAGCCCGGAATTTTTTCTCCACCCCGCCCCCCAAAACGAGCAATGGATCAAGAGTCGCAGACCTCTGAAAGGGAGAAGGAAAGAGGAAAAAGAAAAAAGCAAAAGCAAAAAAGAGATGAATGGAGAATTTTGTAGCTCTGCAGCCGGAGAATTCGGATTGGTCGGGTTAAATATAGTACTTGTACGGCACCCCCACGGCAAGCCGTCGGGCCTGAAGAAGCTATGTGGTTCGGCAAGGACAGAGGCTTGAGCGCTCGCACCCTGATGGGATCTCCCTCAATGCAGCAATGTTGGTAGGCGGGGTGGAAGAAGATTGCGCGCTCTTACTCGTACGATAGAAGCAACGAGTGTCCGAAAACTAGGATTCACGAAATATATAATGGAAGATTCGTGCGTATCTGAGCTCGGGTACAAGCTTGGGTCCCTTGCTTTCGGATGCTGCATGCGGGTACGATACTATCACGGCGAGTCCCTCCGGGCGCGCAGCCATGGTTTCAAATACCCTTTTCCTTTATTCAGGACTTCAACTAGGCTTCTCAGAAACCGGTATGCTTCTGGCTGTGGCAAACAGGCTGTTGGAAGAAAAGTTCTTATGGTGCTTGCCCATTCCAAATGTACCGATATCTGGAAATGTGGAGATTAGGCTTGGCACTTTTTAGCAGCGGACCCCCTGCCTTAGCTAGTTTTAAGCTACCGGTAATATCGGTAGCAGAGTCCAATTTCTGGATACTTTCGGAAAGAGCAAGAGGCTGTTAGTATCAATCGCAGATGAGGCTCTTGTGACCGGATTAAACATCGTACATTCCTATAGTCGGAGAAAGAAGGGTACACTGTAGATTGGTCTCCCGACCTCCATAAGCCCCCACAAACTCGTGTCACTGTTCAATTTGTTGGTCACACTGTACAGCACAAATTTATCATTCCGCTTCTAGGGTGTTGTGGAAATCTGTGGTTGAAAACGCCAGTGCAAAAACCCCAGATTTGTCTGCATGATATGGTTGCACCAAAATGTAAGCCATCTGTTGTCCTACAAGTACTTGTCATGGTTGGGATGTAATACGACTCTTGAATGTTTGAAACCGAATACCGGTACCGGCACTCGTATGGAGCCGGATGGGTAGAATCTAGGCAAAACTGGACCGTAATTCCCTGACGGGCGGGCACTAGCTCCGCACACTGTTTTGATGTACTTGAAACCTAAATCAGAACTTGGAGAAATGCCATATCGTTGACAAAGTTCTGACTCCCGGAAGATGTGGGGGTCACACCTCGGACGGGTGGTTTCAAACCCCAGCGTTGAGCCCCGGGTGTCGGCGAATGGGTGGAGACTGTGGGGATGAATCGCTGGCGGGCGGAGGGTCGCTAGCAGAAGGGGCGGCAATCGGTTTACCGTAAACCAGATAGCTATAGATAACTATTAAAGCATCTCTTCCCGCACAACCAGGTCGTCAGGCCCATGCATTGAGCACAAAACATCGAACACCCATAACCAAACCGCGGACAAACTGACATTGTTCCCCCGACCATTCATCTGCAGCAACCTACAACACCAATTATTCAGCCGGAGTTTACAAGCCCGAATACTTCCCCCTTCTGAAAATTCTTCGAACCCTATGTGCACAATACCTGCAGAGGTACCTATCAGCAACCACCACGAATTCGGGTCCGGATCGGATATGGCTGCGAATTTTGGGGTGATGGTATCTCCTCAAAGAGGCGCGGCGGGCAGACGGAGCCTATTCCAAAACAACATCGCCCTGCAAGCTGAGTTAGGGCGGATTCAGGATGAACGAGTACTCGGGCTGCAGATCTCCGACTTTTATCGTTCGGGAGCGGAAGGCGATTTCTGTTCAGAGAATATTGATGTTAGAGGGTTATTAGGTAGCCTTCGACTTATGCGGGCCAAGAGCCAAATTCAATATCGAACGCTTCGGAAGCGAAAAGAAGAAACTGGCAGTGTTTCTCCTGAGCCCACAACTGTTGAGAGTTCGGAGGAAGATAAAATAGCTATTCTCAGGTCGTTGCGTGTTGCAAAGGCTCCGGTACGCAAGAGAACATATCAAGAACTAAGGTCCCCCTCTAAGAGGGAAGGTGGTCGGAAGTCGGGGGATAACGAGGATTCTTCCAACGCACAGCGATCATCTTTAAAGGAGCAGGACTTACCCCTCTAAGGGGCGGCTCGACTTGCGGCACCTGATTCTCCTTCCCGTACTTTCCTCTCCTTCTTTTTTCCTTTCTTCTCAATTAGATTCATTATAGATAGGAATTTTAAACAAAATGACCACGATCTGCTCCCCCTTTGCCCTCCCCTACGATATGTTTGTCTTTTCCCATTAGTAGTAGCAAGGGTTTTCTTGTTTCACTTTAAACCCCAAAAACCTTCCCTCCTCCCCTCCTCCACAGCAGTAAGCAAACACAACCACTTGAGCTTTACTCTGCCCCTAATTTTGATTTTGTCAGTATAATACGAGACCCATCTTTCCCTATTAGGCCCAGACTCATTTGGCGTATAACGGAAAACTCCGCACGACAAATACGGAACCCGGCAGCGTTCCCCGCTTCTGGAACGATATTGGGGCTCACCCTCCGCGGCCCTCGAGACGTTGGGGAGGGCGGTGAGCGAGTAGGATCCACAAAACAACACGCAGACGCTCTTGATCAACTGCCCCGAGCCTACTATTAGTAGTAATGCCGTTAGGGCACTTTATATAGATAAATTCTTTCAGTGCATAAACGATCAGCCAGGCGTCGGTGCTTCACGAAACCATAATTCCTGTCCCGCGATCACTCAGGATATTCTCACACCCAGATTTATACTCACAGGGTCGGCGTTGCGTATCCTAGAAAGGCCCCCTAAGGCAGGAGTTGTACAGGGTAGTGCCTCTTACCCATAAGTGGGTTACAGTACCATGAATTCTGGGGTCGATTCATATTTCTCGATTACTGGCAGTAGCAAGTGAGCAACAGAACGATACTATAATTTAAGCGCTATCATTCCTAGCCTACAGCTCAAAGTGCCCTTGGGCGATCTAGGGCAGTAAAATTCGCGGCTAGGGACTCACGCCAAGTCCGGCTATTTCAGGCTATGAATACGGGCTTTTCAATGTTCAAGTGACTCAGCATCTGAGCAACCATTAATTGCTAACGAATCACAATACTCGAACGGGTTTAGTGTGCCTAGCCGTGAACTCTACGGTTTTAGGTAACCTAATAGATAAATACTGGTAGAGGGGTGAACTCTGCAAGGAAGGGTCTACCGTATTCCGTGGTGAGACTGGCATTTCCCGGACCTTCCCGTTTTGTCTGCGCCAAGTAGACACAGCGATCTCATTCAGCTTTGGAATACTGAGCGAGTGATATTTGGTGACGCGAATTGGACGTGAAACAGATCTGTAGTGAACTACCGATGACAAGATAGAGGCGAGTTTGGGGCATATTATACTCGTGTATAGTAACTGCTTGGACCCATGCCGGTGCGCACATCATACTCTATCCAGCGGTTACGTGGGGCACGCCCGTTCCTTGGCCGCTTATGCTCTCGGTGTTTTTTTCAACCTCGTATCACATGGCGCTCGTCAACCACGGTAGCCAGGCATCACTCGAGACCTCGAGCGTCGGCGTTTGCCCCTGTAAGCATTTGTTGAATTTTGGATTTGCCCGCTCAGGCATTTTGCATGTATCACAACTCTCCCCTCTTCCTGGCATCCCTCCCGCCTCTCCAGGGTTGCAGTACTTTCAAAGGAGAACTGGGGGGCCTCTCTCAACAAGCAAAAAAAAGGAAAGAAAGAGTGACGCCGGACTGTGGGCATGGGGAGGCTGCCTTATCAAATGATTCAGACAACACCGGTTTTTTGGAGGAAAGTATAGAGTCGAGCGGCGCAGGTTACCTGGAGACCTTGAGAATTGGAAACTATTTGCTCATTTTGCAGCTGGTCTGAGACTTTCAGCTAAGCTTGCTAAGAATGCCTCGTTCTTCCCGGGAGTAGGTATTATGGCAAGAGGGAGAGTGTTCTGTCAGATGGGTTATCGGATGATCGAATGTCTCTTTTTTTTTTTTTACCGGTGAGTTGTACAGTGTGTATGGCAGTAAGAGGATTCGTAAAGCACCGGTATCTGGGCGTAAAAATGTCAAGAATTGGTGTTTGATGCCCGAGTTCGGAGGTCTTGGGGTCTTTATGTCAGGGTACTTTGAGGATTGGCGGGCCCCTGAGAGCGGGGTCTACCATTTCCTATAACTATTTCGTCTAGAATATACCAAGTGCAGGTAGCTCGAATCACTTGTTGTATTACAAGCAGCAATTTGTCATTCAGAATCACACTCCCGGCGGGGGTTTTTTCTCAAAAATAAAAAACCGCGGAGTATCATAAAGGGGTTCGAAGGGCATATCTCTGAGACGAGGATGGCTTGTTGTCTTGGGAAAGATCGGCGACAAAGTGCTCGACTGGGAACATTCATGGTTTGGCTCTTAGTGACTGCATCTATTCGCCCCAGGTAAGAAGTACCGGGGCATTTAGAGAGGGAAAGAGGGATATTCCAGAGATATTTCGCCTTTCCTCAATCTAGCGTTTACCCCCTGCGCCAAGGCACTTCTTGCCTGGGACGAGCACCAGGGGCAGACCGGCGTTAGCAGCTTCAAACGATGATGATGCGAAGAAGCACTTGAATAGTAAATTTGTCCTTGGGCAGTTTCTAACTTGTGTGCGGACCGAAAATTATGGCCTATCATACCGGCATGACAAAGAGACACAAGAGAGTTTTTAAGCTACCGGAGAGCTAGACACCTAATTAATTACAGTCTTCCCTGTTCGCTCACCTGAAGAGAAAAGGTGGTATGCCTTCTAATCTTTTGAGAGATGGTGAGATTGTAAGTCTGGGTTGATGATATGGAGAGTGGAAATTTTTTTACCTTAGACCGAAGGTTCTTGGGGGGATGTTTCTGCTGCATAGGGGTTTGTACTCGGGTGTAACGGCAAATCGGGCGCTGCAATTCTACTCCATTCTCGCTCTTCGCGGCCCCTCAGCTTGGTTTTTCTTTCTTGGACCGGGTAACTTCCTATGTTAGATGGGCCCTAAACAATGGCCAACGATAGAAGCGCGTATCTAGCAATAAGTACGATACCCGGGAACACGGGCATAGTTATCGTTGCACAACTACCTACCCAACCAGCCAAAAAACCCTGTCTCATTTCCAGATACTTTATTACTTTATGCCAGATGCATGTGAGGAGATCAGCGAGCGCGCCCGACTTTTTTCCATCCCATGTTTTTCTCATACAAAGTCACTCGTATTACTATTTTTGTCTTTGCAACTGCCCGTTACGGCTAGGGCTTTTATCCATTTCAGGAAGTGGCCCGGCTTTAGTGCATCCTGGGTTCTGCGCTTGCTGCGGGCATCAAAACAGCAGGGTCGAACGCATCCTCCTATCCATGGGATTGGAAGGTAAAATGCCCGATAGCCTGAATATGGTTCAAATAGGGCCAAAAGTGCATTTTTTCTCGACAAGGTTCCTTACTGCGATACGGCAGACTACCCATAATACGCTGTATTCAGGAATTCGAGACGAGCCGGTTGACAAGAGGAATTTTGGACAAGGCCTGCCCCAAAGTTTTTTCTTCCTGTCGAGCAGAAACCGGTACCAAGGGCTGACAGGCCCAGATCCGGCCAAACCTGCCGAGACCCGCGACCCGCCAACCAAATATTGGCCTTACCTCGTTTCCAGATTGATGGGTGAGTGGGGAGAGCCATCGTCTCGCCGCATTGCTTAGCTTTGTTGTGGGAACTGGTGAAAGTCGTGCTGGGGCTCGAGAGGCACTGCCCGCAGGGTATGGTTGGGTATGGTGCGTACCGTAGCTATTAGTGGCTCGACTGGACTTATCTCGAGTACGCCACAATCCCACCTCGATTCAAGCTAGTCGAACTACTCGTAGAATACAAGTGTTACCCGTGACCATACCGGTATTCTCCTTCCACCCCCGGACTTCTCCTATTAACACACCCATCCCCAGGGAGAACTGATTCCACCTCTTCGCGACACACACCACATGCTGGCAACGGCATCTTCAAAGGAGACCCGGCCCTTCAGCTTGGGACTCGACTCTCTGTTTCGTCGCACCGGTGCGCGGTGTTGACGGAACATGTCCTTGAGCCCTAGCGTCAACTCTGATTCACGAACTCTCGTTCCACCCACGGAAGATACAGGAGACACGGACGACCAACCACCAGCATTCGCTTGTTTAAATCGCCATCTGCATCCACCTCTAGAGCCCCTTGGCTTTCGTTTACCAACGTCATCGACCTGTCCTTCATCGCTTCAGCCTGCTGAAACAGAGAATTCGTTTTTCTTGCGACACCCGCCTCAATACCCCCTTCCTACTTTTGATGAGATCGCTCCCCACATCGTTCCTCCAACAGAATCACCGGCGATGCCGGAGGTTGTGCCAGCAGACGATTTAGATGCAGAGTCACAGGATGACAATGCCCTTACCTACGGCGAAATGCTGGGTCGAGTCCGTAGAACTCGCTACGATCCCATGATGCCGACCGAACGCCGTGTTCTCAAGGTTCCACGCGTTCGTAAACACCAATCCTCGTCGGCACGCCGTGAGCGTAAGGTTCGTTCTCGATCTCGCCCGTCAGATATGGATCTCTTGGATGGGACGGAGGAAACCTATTCTCGCAAACAACACATACCAATGCAAGAAGAGAGGCCTCAGGAAGAGCCAGGCAGCTCCCGACGTGACGATGCTTCTGGTCCTCCGGTCAACCTTCCTAAGGTACGAATCGAACGCACTAGTGAGGGCAAGCCAGCAACTCCGCCGAAAATAGGCGTTGATATGGATTGGTGTCAGCAAACTCCTCCTCACCAGGCTTCCCTTGAAGAATGCCTTATGGATTGGTCTAAAAATTCACCGCCAGCACCACCAGTACCACCAGCACCACCAACAACAGCAGCAACACCTCCACCGCCGTCACGACAAAGTATATATTAAACATGAAATCGCTCTTTAAACATAGTTTCTGCAGCAGCTCTTTAGCACCTTGTTCCCAGCGACCTTCGACTGCTGCCGCAACTGCTTCTTGTACATGCTTGAGTTTGCGCCTTGAACCGCCTCTTTTGGCAGGATTTCAATCGCCAAACAGTCTGTCTATTGTTTCCATTTCCTAATAACCCGAGATACCCCTTATTTATTTATTTTCCTTTATTTTCTTCCCTTTCCTCTTACCATTTTGACTTTTTTCATTCGGCGTCTAGGGCGTGCATTTGACCCATTTCTGCCTTTTGGTTTTTCCCTGAACTTTCGCCTCGCTATTATTCTTTCTCTTTTTAAAGCATTCGTGTTTTCGGTTCTATTGTACAATGAACTTATTTCTATTCACGTTCAGTCAATCTTAGATGGTCGGCGCTGGGCCTTTTCGTTATCATTATTAGTGGTGTTTTTGGCTTATTACGAATCTGTCATTGTTCCGCATTTTTGTTGTTTTTTATTCATTTTTTTCTCTATCTTAACTTGATTTCTCGATCCAGGAGGAAGGTATCTTGACGTTTGATTATGGTTGGAGAGTCTCATTTACTGTAGCGCATATTTTCGTCTCGCGAGTTTAAGCTTCCCCTTTTAAACTAGGAGATTTAGGCTTCGACACGACGCTATGACAGCGAAATTAGCGAGGAACCTTACAATTAGTTTGGAGATCTGAAGATCATGATGAGATACTGGTATTTTTGGACTATGAAAGGGCTTTGTGTTCTGTTTATGAAATTTGGGTGCATTGGGGAGAACTCTGTTCACAACTTCATGAGGCCTGACGAACGACTCTCTATCAGCGACAAAAAAAGGGGGACTGTGCATGCCCAGCACCCTCCCAATCCCGAACATTGGCAGCAAAGGGGGATGCACGCTTTTCTTCTTTCCTCGAAGTCGCGCGCCTTGTCTCCTGTGCCGTGAACAGCTCGGGCAACAATTCTCTGAGCGGAGGCCTCGTTGTACAAAAACACCCTCGCTCCTCTCGAGGAGGAGGGGGGTGTCCACATCCGTCCCGTCCGTCAAAATAGTCTCCCTTTAACTGATAAAGAATAAACTCTAAACAAATCCCCGCAATTTAATAAATACCCTCTGATCCCAGGACCTTTGACTTCACCACGCTAGATATAAACGCCTGTGCGATTCCCCATACCCAGGGGAACCAACCCGCGGTGCGCAAACCAGAAGCCTTCTGCTGCTCTGCCTTACCAGTAGTGCACACCCTACTTTTACTCGTGACCACCCCCCTCTCTGTGATGGACCCTTGTGGTAAGACATGTTGGTGCACTGGGCATAGTTGTATCTTCTTCCTATCTTTCTTTCTTTCTTTCTTTCTTTCTTTCTTTCTTTCTTTCTTTCTTTCTTTCTTTCTCTTACTCGGACTTTCCGGCAATTGGTGTTTTTTCTTTTTCTTTCTCCCCTCGGTTGGTGGACCACCACCACCACCGCCCTATCTATTCCTTGGGAGTTGAGGCAGTCTTGCAAAAAAAAAACCTCTCACGTATGATACAAGTATTGTGTCTAACTTGAAGTGATAGAACATCTGAGTCCGAACTCGGCGTGAGCGCTCAGATGTGCACAGACAATTTGTCATATAAACTTTCGATCCCTGCGTTCGGGTACCGGTACTTCAAACCGGGGATGCTTGGATCGGCTCCGGGGACTAAACTTAATCTGGCTAGTATGTTAATTAGGCATGCTTTTCTAAATGTTTAGTATTCAACAATCCGCTCTTGGTCCCACGATCCTCTTACTTCACAGCATTCCATAAGGCCATATCATGCATACATCACTACCAACCTCCCTCCCATTTCACCTTTCCTGTACAGTATCATCATACTTGTGCCATTTGGCGAAGCACTGACTGACTGACTGACTGACTGACTGCTAAAATATTTTCCACCGCACCCATGCAATGGATTGGTCGCGAGTGTGTGTCTGACATTCGAACCGAGTGTGAGTTTTGGCCTTTGACGTCCCTTCCTTCCTTTCCCTCCTCTCTGACCGCTTCGGAAGTTATATATCGGCATACCGGTACACCAGACTCGCGTCGTTTCTGATCTACAATTTGGACTGGGGTATGGCTTTTGCGGAGTCCATAGCTTGCGTATGTCGCTGGATTCGGTGAAAAAAAAAAAAAAGATCTTAGTTTAAAACCCTGGTAATTTGTCTGTTTGTTATCGGTTAGGGTGCTTTCTAGACCTCATTATTCTTATACCTGGTAAACGATCTTTTGGGCGCATAGCTTGGCGGACCAAGGGGTACGGGGGGTTGGGGGAGTCGGTGTCCTGGCTAACCATTCACTAAGCTAGATGGTGCGAGCAGGTTACGGCTCAGTGGTGCTGAGTAATATAATAGCTTACAGCACTAGTTGTCTGGCAGTAACTTAATCATCTAGATATTCGGCGCTTGTTACGCAACCACCCAACGAGCGAGAAAAACAAAACTCGGTCTCATTTTTAGATATATTACGCTAGATACGAGTACACGTACATCCGTCTCCAGGTCTGGTATTGTGGGACTGAGGGTCGGCAGTACAGAGTGCACCGAAACAACTCGGCAGGATAGGCGTGAGCGAGCGGACATGAGAGTATATCATAACTTTGCAACTGATTTGAATGGTGATTCTGTTTCTTCTTCCGGATGGTGTTGAATGGGATGTGCTCATTGGTGACGGGGGTATCGGGGAAAAAGCACTAGTACCAAAAGGCCGGCCAATCCCGTCATGCACGCTGATGAGTAGAAGGAACCGCACGACACCGATTGGTAAGATTAACACCACTCATATGGCGGTTATGGTGGTTGTAGTCGTCGAAGACGAAGATGGCTAGAATATAGCAAACTGTTGGTTTATTTTCTTCTAAAGGCTCTCTGTGCCATAGTTGTACGAGTGTTGGTAGTACATGGCCTGAGGCCTGTTTTCTGTACAACTTCCTTCCAGGTTGCACGGTAGTAACTATTCTGACCATATTGTTAACAATCTAGCGTAAGCACAATACCCTTATATTATCATACCTAAAGCAGTGCAGCTAGCCACTACGTACATCCCTCCTTTCACACTCCACTGGAAAAACTTACCATTAAACTCCAAAAGCGATGGACACATCTATCCATTCATCAACTCTAGTCGTACAGTACAGTCTTAACCGTACCCACGATGAAACTGGGCGGGCGACGAATAGGGATATTTATTTAGTGGCAAAAAAGCAAACTATCAAGGTTAGGGTCACAGAAATTATTTGTAATTGACCTCTATTCGTCATCAACCCAACTTCATTTTGGGGGAAGGTCGGGCTGCCGAATAAAGTTCCGCGAATAAATTGAACCTGCTATGGTGGAGCAGCGTTTAAAATTAATGAATTCCAATTGATGGAATAGCCTAGCCCGGGATTACGACCAGGGATAACGAGGGCTACAAAGCAAAAGTCTTACCAAAATTTAGTATCGTACGAGAAATAAGATACGAGTGATATTATATGATTTGAGAGAGAGCTACCTGTTTATAATCGAACGAAATATAAGAAATAAAGGCTGAGTCATAGGAAGTAAGTCTATAGTGTTTAAAAAGAGGGTGAGGGGAAGGAAATATTCATGCAACCTGAACTGGTTACGTCATAGGAGATCACTCGTTAGAGTGGCGGTGGGGGGTTGCCCGGCCGTTTGTCGAGTATCCGGGCACCTCTGAGCCAAGCCGGGTATTAATATCATAAATGCTGCCCCGTCCGGACGCTTTTATAAACAGCCAAGTATTCTAGGGCTTACAATGCAATTTGACCTAGCGGCAGCACATTATCTTCACTCTCGGACAGTTTACTTACAATAGGAGATGGGGCTCTACAGGGACTTGACACGACTTTACGAGGTACAATTTTTGTTTTGGCACATGTAGGAATCGTGAATACTTCTTCTCCCACCCCCTCACTTCTATACAGTAATGCTAGGGGGCGAGAACTGTATCCGCTGTGGTGGGTTTTCATTGAGTCTCGGGGATAGAGTTTTTGAGGTGTTGGTTTAGGCAGTCAAGTGTACCTGCGTACCTCGGCAGTTTCTCTGTGGGTAGGAAATTTCGGTACTCTCGCTACTGTAATAATATATAATAGTATCAAAAGGTTATTAATAAGCATAGAGTCTAGCCCTGATAGCGTATAACCATAATCTTATATCCCCTACAGGAACAGGTTTGCTCGAGATCCGAACAGCATGTTGCCCCCGACCAGTGCCGTCGTCTCCTCTGCTGGTACCTATGTGCCGAGTGGCAGATAGGCCATCTTTGAGCTCCTAAGTGACCATGAGGCGGCTCGAGTTTTGTTTACCATTGCCTCCGAGAGTCATGTGCACCTTGACCCCCTTTCGGTGCTGATAGGCGTATATGCCAGAAACCCGCAAGACCGCTTCCCGGGAGCGTCCCGGGACTCTAGCAAAGTGTGATATTACATGGGCAGGTTTATTCCCTTCGTAATTGTGGCTCTAAGAAACCTTCCCAACTCGAATGGGAGTAGTTGGGTGTGACCGCCCTGAACCTTGTGCGTTTTGTCACTTTTGGATTTGCATGCATACTTATAGCCTGCGTTATGGAGCTCGTGATTTTGTGGCCTCAAAACAGAGAGGGAATTAATTGGGGTTAGTTTTGTATCTTCCTGACTCCCACACCTGTGACATCTAGCTGAGGTGGTAGTTATAGAGCCAAAGAAGAGGACGTAGTCTGAATGAACCGTTTGCTTACAGTAAGCTTTAGGAAGGGCATCTTGAGAATTTGGAAAATGTATAGAGTACTTGTACAGAGTACTTGAGGTATAGAAAGGATATGGAGGAGTGGTAATACTAGCTCCTATATAGAAATATGTATGAAATACAGGACGCAGAATCCTTTTTTCTCATTTTTTGTCTAGTAGTGCCTTCGGGCTCAGGGGTAGTCTGGGGTAAGTTCACTTGTATGCCGGATGATAGTACATTCTTCCATAATATCATATTCAACTAGAGATTGTATACAAACACTGAGTGTGGAACTTGAATTTCCAGAGGCCTATATTATGTTGTAGCTACCCTGAGTCGGTACTAGGGCTAGCAGCTGGGATTTGGGTGACTAGGCGCAGCAGCCCCCAGGCCGCCGCCGCCATTGCTGGTCTGCGAAGCCATTTAGGGCCAGGAACAATGGGAATAGTGTTGATCCCTGTGTCGAGAATTGCCGTATGAGCAGATAGATAAATTTAATCACAGGGAAATTAGGGGGAAGGAGCTTGGTCCCTCATGGAACAGAGGTGGTTGGATTTGACAGGATGCGGTGAGCGATTGGGGAGAGGAAAAACCAAGGGGGGAGAGCGGGGGAGAAGAAAGAAAAGAAAAAAAAGGAGTTATTTAATCTTTTCGTTCTGATACCGACTATTGCTTTGCAGAAGAGGATATCGCGGTAAGGCGAGTGAGGTAGATAGGATGCGGGTTTCTGTTGACAGTTGGGCGGTTCCGGTCAATTCCTGGCTCGTTCTAATTGCTATAGCTGGAAACCCTGGAGATGAATAAGTGAAGGGAAACAACTGTTCGGCACTGTGTTATGGTAACTGCATTATGCAGATACCCTGACTTCTACCAATGGGACATACCGAGCAAGGATTCCGATTTCCCATGTGAAGGAAAAAGAAGAAAGAAGATGGAGTATTTTGGACCCCGCCGTTGGATCGATTTACCAAAAGGAAAGTGACCCTAAGGCCCGTCCTTGGTAGGTCGATGTTGTTTTCACGGCAGCCAGTGATCCAGGGCCAAAGGAGTTGGAGCAGCTATTGTCTATTGAGTAGGAGGTCTGTGGGTGATAGCTTTCGTCCGAGAGGTTTTCGACGGGAGGGGGTTGGTCGAGCTACGGGGGGGGCTAAACTCCTCCGGGGAAACCAATAAAGCCAGACATTAGGGAAGTCAAGGCGGGCAGCAGTCGTTGCGCCTCTCGTTGTCGGTGGTGTTGTTGTGGTGGTGGTGGTGGTGGGGGCTGTCTTGGATCACTCAGCATCACTTCCCCCCGCCCTCTCGTCCTCGTCTTGGTCACAACCCAAGCCGAGCAAAAAAAATAAAAAATAAACACAATAAAAAACAAAATGAAACAAACAACAAAAAAAAAAGGAAAGTCAGAGCGGGAAGGTTCGGGACGGGGACTTGGGGATATTTTGGTTCATCCGGTTGATGGGAAGGATGGCAGGAGCAAAGAAGGAAGAAAACAAAAGAATCTAGCAGAATGGCCAAGCCAGAGGCTGAACGAGCAAGCCGAAGACGAAAAAAGAAAGCAATTTAGTCTAGAATAGTAACGGGCAAAGGATCCAGCGAAGGGGTACCGGCACTTGTTCGAAATGGGTAGGGCAGGATCAAGCAGAGTGCTTTTGAATGAGTGGTTGAGCGGTTCCGAAAGAATTGCTCAGGGTAAGGTCATGATACAGGAGTCCGGGAGAAGGAAAATAAGGAGGGGGAAAAAAGGAATCGGAACAAGGGACTCTGTGCTGACACAGTACAGTATGACGGACGGTTTACTGGATGGATTGGGCGTAAAACGGCGGTAGACTGGTCAATTCACTATTCATGCCTTTTTTTGTTTCCTTGTCGGACATGATGCCCTTCCCTCCCTCCCTTCTGGTGGTCCATACCGGTAATCTCTACACACAAAGTCAACCTGCGCAAGAGGAGGAGAGCAAAAGCAAATTAAAACAAAGAAGGGATATAGAACTAGATATGATATGATACCGATCATCCAACCACCCACCTCCACAGCCCATCACTCCCTCCAATCCATCCGTCAACTCTCGCCGGCACTTTCTGTTCCCACATTTACCCCTTTCCTCAACGGTTCTGCATGTCAAACATTGGGGCTTCCGCCCAACACTCCCGAATCCATAGAGCACTGCAGCGTGCCTGGTGAGAAAAAAAAAGAAAAGGGAGAAGGAGAGGAAAGAGGGTGAAGAGGGAGTGGAGGGGAAAAAAAAAGCCAACTTGTTGCCCCACCCGTTCGTTACCACCACCACTATCGTCATCACCCCAACGGTATCCTCTAACCGTTCGGAAAAGCTCATTGCTGGTCCTTAATTCAGTCGTGATATTTTCTCCGATCAAGCCACTCTCCGACGACCTTCTTGATCGGAGAATAAGTTTCCCGGTGGCAGTGGTTATCGCTCGGCCTATCCCGGGCGATTTACCCGACTTGTATGATATGATGTGCGCATATATACTTGCTGCAATCACGACTTATTGAGAATTAATTGTACATCAACTCCGGTACCAACAGTGGTATCATACCTGTTATCACCGCAGGGTTAGCCCCTTTTTTCCCATCCTTCTCAGTTGCCAGCCTTGCCTGGTTGGGAAGAGAAAAAAAAGAGAGGGGGCAAGGCTGAGTCACGTACAATCACTCGTTGCAAGGATTTGGTTGTTGGCGCGTGTGATTGGGTAGGGTTTGGTTTGGCTGGTCTCCTGCATGCGTTGTCTAATGTCGCACAATTCTAGAAACTTATGGTGAGAATAAAGGAAGGGGGATGTGATTTGTCTGGTAATGTGGTGCCTAGCGAGATGGACGGTGGGTGTGGAGGAAAAGGAAGCGGTGAGCAGGGTAGGAGAAATGATCAAAAAAGGAGCAGGAACAAGAAGAGGAACAGAAAGACCGAGAAAGAGGAAAAAAATGTCGTGAGGAGGGAAACACGGTTCAGCGTCATAGCGTACTCGTACATCGTTGCCAGACAGGGGTGGTGAGAGGGTAGGCCTGGATGGCAAGGCGCAAGAACGGTAGGGCGAACATAACGCTCGGATGATTTACACATTACTTTTTCCGAATGCTTGAGTGCTCTTTTGCCTTCTGTTGGTTGTGCCGCTCACGGCACTGTCTTGAGCGGAAGTGCTCGATATGCATGTCTCTTTTTTTTTCAGGCAAACACCTAACATAAATGACTACCCCCATCATCTCTCAGGAACAGCCTCGGTATCCCTATGGAACCCACCTATGTCTCCTATAAGGCGAGTAAGCATAAATGATATTTCGTTCTCATTTCCCTCGGGGTCCCTTAGAGCCATGACAAGGAAGATAGGATGCGGTAGGCGGCTACCTTCCAAAAAGTATATCACATCTTGTTCTCGGATTTGAAAAATTTTCTCTCGCGTCTATAAAAAGATCATCTGCCTGGCGTTCTGGTTTGCAAATAAGTGCAGTTTAGGATTTTTTATTCCGAAGCTAATTTTACGCGCTGGCGCTTGATGGTCCGCTGCACGACGAAATTAGATGAAGAATATACCCACGACCAAATTCCCCGTACTTCAGTCCCTTGACTCAAAAGAAGTATATAGGGGGTTGGGAGATGAGCCGAGAGATGGGGGACCTCTCCCGTGTTGTTGCGGAGAGCTTTGCTGATCATATCATATTATTCGAATTTTTCTTTCTCCTTTCTTCGATAGTCAACCGTTGCACAGGTGCTAACGTTTTGGATGGATCGACGGGGTTCTGGAGCTTGGCCCAGAGTCAATTCTAACGTCTGAGTGGCTTGTTAGTTATAGCAGTTGGGGTGGTAGTTTGGGTAACGGTAGCTCGTAGAAGAGAAACGAAGAATGGGAGAAGTTTTTGAGACGTGGGGACTGACAAGCAGTGCAAGGCAGGGGCTCCACACACACGGACCCCCTTCCTTCTCCCTATTAAGAAGTGATGCCATCCCGTAGACGTCAAATTGACGCCTAAAGCCTTATTTTAACATGGTAAGAGTATTTAACTATGCGAGCTACGCACTTCGCATATAGGAAACGGAGAGACATCCTCATGGAGCTCGGGGAGGAAGGAAATGAAAAGACTCCTACAGTGATATTACTATAAGCTAGTAAGGTAGAGAGCCGGAACGCATTATGGTAGTATAGGAACAAGAATAGCGATTTAAGGATTATTTGTCATAAATGTAGACGTTATTCCGCTTTCTGCAGGGGCACTTCCGCCCGTCCCAGTTTGCAGGGAAGGGTACTATAGACCTACTGATTATGGCTACCTATTGTAACCTATCAAGCCCGATGAAAGATGAGAACCAACACTCAGGAAATTCATACCTGGTATTTCCTTGCCCTGGCATCCCTAATATTCCACAACCACGGAAAGGAAAAGCTGTAGGGGTCCCAACGGGGGCATCTTGTGTCCTTTGCTCTGCCTGCTCCTTCCCGCGTGGACTTCAACCGGCTATTTCTCCGTTAATGTTTCGATAGCCAGCGTAATTCGCCCTCGCAGACTATCCGTGTCGAAACTGATATTAGATAGTTTCAGCTTGAAAATTTCTGACATATTAGAGGTGAAATATGTGTCTTTAGAATGACAGGGTACTCAATGCGGGAAACCTGCAGACCATAATTTGTTCGTTGAGGGGCTGAAGAACCCTTTGCCCAGGTTGGTTGTGGTGGTTACGTGCGATATGTATCCCAGCCCAAAACAAGAGAAGACCAGGTAGGATGGCCAAACGACACCAAGGTCGCACCTCATTTCGGTTCCAGCATCGATTCTAGGCCATATACTCTGTTCAGTCACTTTGACGGTTAGGTGGTAGCAAGTGAGGATAAGTTGCGGAACGCGACAACGTGCACCGCGCTTTTCCCAGGGCGGTTTTCCCTCCACAGGGTTGCTGCTATCGTACAGTGCCATACAGGTACCTAAAAAACGGAGATGAAGCTGTTCGTTCTCTTCCATTCCCTTTTTTCTTTTGATCTTTTGTGATCCGGAAGTTCTTTTCTTTTTCCATCTTTTCTTTTTTTCCGATGCACCTCTATCCCTAAAGGGAAAATAGGCTTCTCGTGGATAACGTAGGATACAGCGTTTGGAGTGTCTTACAGTCCAGAAGTATCAGGGCTAGGGGCAACGTGCCCTACATGCCTTTGACTAACTGAGATGTTTTGGTCATGACGATTCGCGGTCGTGCTGGATGGAATAGATGACTTGCTTTAAACTTTAGATGAGCTTATAACTTGCGAGGTTGCTTCGTTGCCCATGGGGTTACCTCTCCGGAGTGCAAGTTCAGATTTCGGAGACGAATTCTATGGAAAGGCTGGAACTCTAATGCAAAAGTGCATTGCCCACCCCCTGAGGCGAAGAACAGCGCCGCATTTTTTCCGCCTTATGTACTCCCAACCCAACGAACAATGATGAGGAAGCCCGCGGGCACTCCGTTTTGGTGCGGTCCGTGATTGCGATCAGGGTGAGCCCTGAGCAGCGATACAAAGAAATAGCTATCCTAGAAAACCTAGAAAGCCTAGCTAATTAGGGTCCCCCGGAACGCAGCGTGCAGAACCAAGGCGTCCATTCTTACGGGCGGACACAAATACGGGAATGAGATTAAGGAAATATGGCCACAATGCAACTGCTCTATAATAGGGCTAAGCAGGCCGAGATCTACTAGACACTAGTTAGTAGAGAAAATACTAGGAGAAGGAAGAGGGAAGCCTTGAGCCAAGGTATGTATTCTCGACATCTATCAATCTTGATGGAGGCGGGAAACAGAATGATACACCCGCCAGCACAGCAGGGAGGGTTAGACTAAGAATGGCCGGTGGTGGTCCGTACTATGGCAGGTGCTTTCTCCCGAACCGCTAGGCTCTAGAAGTTCTTACGCACCCTATCCTATACCGACCACCGGGAGCTCAACGTGACGGGCACAATGCTGAGTCTGGTCGTTTTCACGACCCCCTCCTCCCTAGATATTTTGATAACGATAGATCGAGGACCCGCCAGCAGCGGGGGTTGCTTGTTTTGGTAGTTTAGGGCTTCCTTGCGGATCATTACCGGTATCCGGCATTATTATCCTTCGCGGCCTGTACCCTACCAATTCCAATAGGGGTGGTCTTTCTCCTTGCCCTAAGAGCACCCCCGGCCCAGACCATTCTATCATACCAGCTGACAGCCACGCACCACCCTAATACCAACAAGAAGAACGGACCGTTTCTGCCGTTTGGAATACGGATGATAGTCGACCTATATTCGAATACTATTAGTGTCAGTATAAAAGGTCCCTGTTCCCGCCATGGAGGAAGAGGGAAACTCATGGCCAGCACAATCACCGAGCTCCACCATCGCCTACACTCAGTTACTCAGAAATCCTAAGGCCCATATATAACTCTGAAGTTCTGTATCCTCCAAACCTTTTCCCAGCAACCGTGGTCCATTTTCTTTCTTTCTTTGTTTCCTCTTGAGATTTACCTCCCTCGCCCAGTCTATCACATACATACGAAGACCGCTACTGTGGTCCCCCTAAATCGATCACCACGAAATATTTGAGCCCCCGATATTCCGTTCAACTTAATCACAACGATCACCAATAGCCATTATGCCTAAAGGTTCACGAAACCCTAGCCAGAAGACCGTCTGCTCTCCTCTATCTAATGCCGCTGCCGGTCAGTCATCTCAACCCCAAGGGGCACGAGCCCAAGACCAGGACGGTCTCATTCATGGAGAGCAACAGGAATATGTTCCCCAAAGCCGTCGTCAAACCACATATCCAACCACAGGCTTAACATCATCATTTAAACCGGGTCAGGCCTCGCAGCCCTACTGTGGCCAGCAACACCAACCTGCCTCTGGCGAGCCCCCGAGCCCCGCAATGACAATAACCGATGTTCATGGAGCACGTTCTCGCTCAAGCTCCATTACAAGCACTTCTTCCGGAGCTGGGACGCAACCCCAACGCCTCAAGTTCCAGAATAGCCCAATGCTTATCAGATACATGACGGTAGGCCCGGATGAACCACTACGATATGAAGCCAATATCGCCATTCAGGGTGGATTGGTTAGGGACGGTGAGAATATGGTTCACCGGAGAGGGATGGAGGAAGGGTGGCCCTCCGTCTCAGAATCTGGGGTTAGTGAGGACGCTACCGAGAGCTCGGTTACTCTAGGAAGAGAGGTGATAGAGGATGGGATGCCCAACGAACAAAGCATTGACGGATAAGAAGATATCTTTAGCTAGAGTAAGATCGAACGAAGGAGGAACCATCTTGTTTAAATTAGTTAATCGAAGTGTTGATACTACTTCGAGTATGTTTGTAGGAATGGGTATACTGGTATACTTAATGGTTAACAATTTTATTAGAGGTTTGGGGGGGTCATTCTCTGCAACGAAACACCTCGAGAGGGATGTCGGGGATATTATGATATGGCCATCCAGTGTTAGACATGCGCATGTAGGAAGAATACATATTTATTGCAACTGGTAGGTCCGAAATGACGGGTTATTACCCTCGGTGACGAGCTCTTTCTCAAGCACAACCGCCTTTCAAGTGCTGATTTTTCTAGGTTGTTGGTTTGTGGTGCACTTGGAACCTGCTTCGTAGGGAGAGCAAAGGAAGGATAGATAATCCTCAGCTACAGCACTTGCATGCTTCATACGGCACCTTCGAGAAAAGAGCATGTATCTCGAGAGTGTCTGAGGTCAAGTCTAATCTCCGAGTGACCAAGCCAAGACCTCGCGGGGTTTGGATGGGCCCTCTATGACGAGGGCTCAGAGTTGCTGGATCGGCCTGGCACACTCTCATACCAAGCGCAGATTGTGGTTTTCAGGCATCCCCGGTGATTGATACCCTAGACTTCACTTGCCCAAGTCCAGCTTGAGCAACTCTTCCATATCGACTTCATTGGCTATTAGATGCCGGTCTTCGCAATCATGCCAGATTTCAAGGGCATCATACCAACGGACGCCTAATTGGCTGAGAGCCTTTGTGTTTAAAAACCCAGCAGCGCAATCTCCATCACCGAAGTCAACTATATTTCAATGGAACACACACCTCCTTCTTAGCGTCGGGTTTCAAATCCAATGGCCACAGCTGGCTTTTTTTCATCCGACTGCCCCCAAAACCGAAGGTTGTAGGAGACAGACAAAGGCAAGATAAGAATGAAATAATAAATATTTCTCGAATAGGGGCACAGGTAAAGGCATGAAAGTACCCGAACACAGGGATCAAAAATTTGTGTGGGAACTACCCGTGCGCATCTGAGCGCCAATACTAAATTCGGGCTCAGATGTTCAGGTGCTTCATACCGGATACTTGTAAGTTCATCAATCCTTTTGATGGCTACTAGGACATGTCAACTCTGTTGACGAGCTATCCACGTTGACTGTCAAGACTCGCAGCTATGCATAAGGAGTACTTATGTCATGATGCAAAAAGCTTCGTCAGCTAAGGACCCATAGGGCGATGACGGATATATGGCCCCAAGGACATTCCACCCCATAATCCCCATCGCACCCGTCGGACGCACTGACACTGGTACTTTGCTTGGGGCCTTAGCCCCAGTAAGGCATAAGGCAGGGTGTTTTCAGAGGCGGAAGCCTCCACTATTCTTGATTACCCGCTGTCCCGATACTCGCAATTCCCAGGCGGATTCCTAAAGACACCAAATCAGCGGTCAACCACTCTTTCCACAAACCAAAAACCATCTCTTTTTTTCTTTCTTTCTTTTCCGTCGATGCCTCACTTTTCATCGCTCATAATAAAGACTTACCAAAGGGTTAGAAAAAGCATTCAAAAATGATAAGGGGTTCACTACCCTTATGTTCTCAACTTTTCGCGGGTGAAATTCATTCACATTTCACATTCTCGAACTGCCGCGTCAAATGCACCCAGTAGCCGGGATGCATCCAAGCGGCTGCCGATCCCAAGTCATGTGAACTTAGCGAGGGAAAATTCGTGGCATGAGGTTGCTGGGCCACCACGAAAAACCCTACCGAACATCTTTTCTTTTTCTCCCTCTTCCTCTTATCTCGATAAATAAAATAAAAAACGTGACGGACTCCTGAGCTCCGGCCAGCAGATGTAAACCTTGAACTCAAGGAAACAAGAACGGTACGGCAGGAATTCCGTATCAGTGGGAAGTTTCAAAATAAGAAAAAATACCGGTGCGTAAGGAGGTTGACACAAATCAAGCATCACACTTGTCCGATATCCCCTGCCTCCAACCGCCACAGGTTATATACTGGCGAACCATCCCTCCTTCCCGCTCTCAAAAACAAGGTCCGAATGAACCACTACTCGTAGCGATAATATGCAGCCCAGAGTCATGGATCCCGAACCTCAATTTGTATGCAACCTCTAATTCGCTCAGCATTTTGGGATCCAAACGTGCCAATACGCCAGGGGACGGTCCCGGTAGAATTGAAATCGCTCACGCCGCCTGACGGAAGCGAGTACAGGAGTTCCGCACCTACACAAGAGTTGTGTTATTTTAATCCCTCCAGCTTTTTCTCTCTTCACTTTTCGTCCTCCAGCTGGTCTCCCCTTGGATCTCCCCTTGGATAACGTGGTATTGTAGATCAACTCGTTAGTAACAGCAAATCAAATCATTTCCTCGTGCCATAGCAGCGAGTGAGCGAGCTAGCGAATAGGAAAACTTCAATGCCACTAACTCTTGACAGTGTTCACTACTAGTAATAGTGGTGTCCTGTGGTTTGTGTAGTAAGTGACCGTTCCGGTCCGCAACTACCAAACTTCCACAATTCCGACTGACAGACAATAAGACCAAGAAAGAGTGAGAGGCTCGGAAAGAGAGTATCAACAGAAACCTACACAGGAAAAAAACAGTGCTTCACATTGGAGGTGCTGGACGGGCTGGACCCCGAACTTATACCGTACCCCTTTCCAGCATGATGAGCGGTATCTAGCACCGGTATTTTCTCTAACACCTTCCAAGCGACTATTCCTTCCTCAAAACGTTAAGCCTCAAACCGCACTCCGCAACACGATTAGGGATCTTTATTACTTCTCTCTCCTCCCCGGAAGGTTTGGCCATGGAACTATCATCAAGACAGTATAATATGCAACTAGGCACGCTAAGTCAAGATCACTCAGTAGCTAGCTATTTAAGGTTAGAAATTTGGGCTTTTCAACTCCAAGGTGACTCAGCATCATAGAAACCATTGATCCCCAACGAATCACAGCATCCGAATGACTCCAAAACAGGATTAGCGTGTCTAGCTGCGAATTTCAGTTTTAGACGACTCAAGGAATAATACGAATGCCAGCCGTCTCGACACCGGCAGAAATACCGGTACTACCGGAGCCCACGGTCTCGTGCCGGGAACGGGCAGGTAGTCCGGGTTACGTTGGTCTCATCCTAATGTAGAAAAAAGAGGCACCACCCTCAGATTTTCCTTCTGACAGTCTACGGTGTCAGAATTCCCCACTCTAGAGTCTTGATAAAGGGGGGAGCCCCCGATAAAAACCTGGCTTTCAGCCTTTCGCTGAGACAGATAAAAAGCAAAATGCAACAGACCTTACGAGAGCCAATTCCAACACCCTGGCGTGGGGTTCGATTATTCCTGTTTTTTTACCTGCACAGCCGCCTCCGCAAAGTTCCCATGCCGGTACCCCTCCAAGTACAGTACTGTTAGCCCTTGGAAACGTTTCGTTAGCCTTCTCGTCCGAACTTTCCAGTAAAAAAAAATTGTGATAAAGGTTTACAGTGTCCCTAAAAGCATATCCAAAAGCAGTTATTTGGGGGGCTCTTGGTCTCTTGCCACTGTAAGAGGCATTATTATTCTTGTGAAACGGAAAATTTTACGAACGTGGCTGAATTTGACATGGGAAGCATTTTGAAGTGCACAGCGCATGATCCGGCAGTTTATTACTCGAGTACCGATACCGATACCCGCTCCCTATATTCATACCGGTAAGTCAACAAGACAGAGGCAGATATTCCTTTTTTTTTTCTTCCTTTTTTTTTTTTACTTCCTTTTTCACTTTCATCATTATCACTTACGGGGAACCCCTTGCTTTTTTTATAGGGGTTTTTCTTTTTTTTTTGCACTTTTCTGCCCTGTTGCAAAGCCAAGAACCTACCACATGCTTGACTGGCCGTCAGCTGGCCAATGCCCCCGAGTGAGAGAGTGTGATGATACTATTACCATGGCCAATAGGAAATATTGCGCAGGCTTAGGGACCACTATCTTTGCGATAACCGTGTTTACTGCGCCAGCGAGCGAAACACGGGAAACAGGGATTTCGCAGGTTCATGAAGAGCTTTTCGTCCTGTTTCCTTGTTGCTACGTGGGTCGGCATGAGATATGTGAGGTATACGGCAGCCGTTCACTTCACCAAGTGAGCTCGTGATTCCTCGAGTTCAACTAACAGAATTATAAGCACACGCTATGTCTTTAGTGAGACGTGAACCTTAACATAGACCTTGACCCATTGCTACTACCATGAGCTCGAACCAAGCAAGCTACTGCTTCCGAATCCTTCTGGTGGGGCAATGTCCTCCATGCTAACAGCTATAATGAAGGCAACCACTCACTCACGAATGTTTTTCTCCTCCTCAAAAGAGAAAAAGGACCATTCTTGCGTCATCATCATCCTTATTTCCCTTTTTTCTAAGATAAAAATAAAAATAAAAATTAGTTTCACATCTACCGTGCCTCACTATACTAGTTGTAGTATAATACCGATAGTGCGGAAATCCAGCTGCAATGATAATGTATCGTACTGGCACAGTACAATAATGCACCACAATACGGCACAAGGCGGCACTGCAAAAGCACAAGATTATAACACCACCCGGGGGAGGCAAGAAAACAAAGTCACACAATCCCGCACCACCCCACCCATACAATAGGTGTCGTGGGTGTGCCATGAGCTACCGTAATATGCCGACTGACAGACAGACACACACACTGAGTTAAGACGTCAAGATAAGCTTTTGCTTGCACTACCCTATCATATCATACTTGTACTCCGGTGTGTCCATCCATCCACACAAGTAAAAACCTAGAACTAACTAATTAACTTGGCGAGTTTGGGAGACAGAGAGCTTTTTGCACGAGATTGAGATTATTTTGCTGGTAAACTGCCCTTACCTTGTAAAATAAATTTACGAAAACATCCCCCCCTAGCATTTGTACTCGTATTGTCGGAGCATTAAAAAAAAAAAAAAAAAAAAGAGAAAAGAAACGAAAGACATTTCGACATCAGTAGAGCCGGTGAATACTGACTAAGTACTATATAATATCCAATAATATCTAGGTGAGATACCCAAATAGTCTTGTTATTAGTACTAGTAGGCCACCATAGGAATTCACTATTTATAGTACCAGTGGGGTTTTCAGGTGTATCATGGTTACACTAGTCCAGGTTTCAATACCTACCTTATTGGCCTTGTTTCTTTCTTTAAAGATAACTTTCTCATCCGATAGAGACGGTTGCCATATTCTTGCCCGCACTTGGGTTCCGGTCTTACAAGTACTGTACGGTACAAGCACAGATCTGCATTAATATTAGTAGTAGCAGAGCTACAGTACTAACAGTGCGCAAAAATGATGATGAGTGCGTAAACGCCCCACCAAAACCGATTTTGATCAAGAAAAGAAAAGAAAAAAGAAAGAAAAAAAGTTTTCAAAATACCAGTTTTGAAACCGTTAGAGCTTCTCGATCATCCAGGGCCAGTGTGTCAAGGGGGGTTTTTACCCGTTCACACTTAGGGGATTCGCACGCCGTACTGGAGGGTTGGTTATCGTGGGCATTAATTTGATAATAATAATATTATAATAATTATTATAAACAACGTTTATCTCTTAGTTCCATAACTGTTTCTAGACTATCGGTAGAATATCCCCCCCCCTTTTTTTTTTTGATAGTTGAAATTGTAGCTTGCTGCCTCATCCGCTCGGGATTACTGGGGGAGGCATCACTCACTTTTGAGGATTCGAAAAAAGACTACCGGTACTCGAAAATCCCCATGCGAATAACCTCACTGAGTAGGCAACAGTGAGAAGTTGTGATAGCCCTCTAAACCCTGGTATGATACTCTCATTATGCAATCACTAACTAATTTATCATAATAATATTATGCTCTGAATAAGCCCGTCGTCGTCGTCGTATAGTAAGCAAACAAGAGCACTTAACTTCACTTATGATACGATACCTTTACTTCACTTTCTAGGCACCAAACAAATCTCCACACGAGTTGTAATAGAAAATTCAAGCTAATCTAATACCACGACACCTAACCACTTGTAGGTATCTTGTCGAAGGGATTTCTCTCTCTTTTTTTTTTTTTTTTTGAAAAAACAAAAAAGGACTGCTATTGCCATAACTGCCCTTTTTCTTGGATCTGGATAACATGCAATGGTAATTTTGTTTTTTTAAAAAGGAAGAAAACACTTCGACACTACGACTACGAATACAGCACATTACGATCAATACACCTTCAACGAAAAAAAACAAAAAAAAACAAAAACAAAAAACTCATAGTACAAAAAACCCAACAACCGGAATACAAGTTACCACCATATACCGGTAAACACAAAACTCACTCACGCACCAAGCCAACCAAAAAAAAAAAAAAAAAGCAACACCCACCATCACCACCACCCAGAATATTCCCGACCCTCATAAACCGAAAGCACGCAGAAGCAAAGAAAAGAAAAACAAGAACCTCCTTCTCCCTTTCTCCCTCTTCACTCCTTTCCTCCGCAACTCATATTCACTTTTATAATACATCATAGTTAGCTAAATCAATGGGCTGGCTGGTTGGTTAGTTTTACTTCACTGCTGTTAGTATGCAAGGCAAAAAGAAAAACAAAACACACGAAACTCCCGGTATGCTAGTATAAGGTAGACCCCATTCGATAGTTCCCCCCATGTATGCATGCAAAAAAAAAACCGAAATGAATAGCCGGAGAAAGAAGAAACACCAAAATATGCACGTTCCACCTAGACATAGACTGATGTTCTCATCCCGTCGTGAATGAATCAATGGGGAACAAGTGGTGGGGGATTTTTTTTTGTGAGAGGTATTTGGTTGCGGTTACTGTATCGGTATAAGACGTATGACATGCATGTAAGAAAGAAATAAAGAAAGGAAGAAAAAGAGCAAGGAAGAACGAAGGCGGAAGGTAGTGACAAGGTGAAAGGGCGGCCCCATTTTCTGTGTATGTATGAATTAAACCGACCCGTAAACTTTGAAATTGTCGATGATAATGATAAAAACTCGACGATTTGTTGCTAGTCGTTT
>Ga0307507_10002646_pt1 | contig 36943 bp, 32 predicted proteins | sample 7_EM_MG_FD_207223 | JGI IMG/M metagenome (GOLD analysis project Ga0307507, IMG submission 207223) | Populus trichocarpa ectomycorrhiza microbial communities from riparian zone in the Pacific Northwest, United States - 7_EM | ecosystem: Host-associated > Plants > Roots > Unclassified | place...
CGGCCCATTAACCACAAGTCGCATCAACCATTGATGGTTGATTTCTGTCACTGGCTCAGGGTACGTAAGTTTGCTTGCAAATACCGGTGGCACACCAATCTCTCTTGTCTCAATATTCGGATCGGGAGAGATAACTGATCGGGCGGCAAAATTTACACGTTTTCCCATCATGTTCATCCGAAATAGGCCCTCCTTTTTCTCAAGTTTCTGCCTGATACCTTCCTCCAATGTTTTCAAAGCTGCGCCAGTCTGCGGGCTTTTCGATGAGTCCAAGAACGAATTCACGTCGTCTTGGAGAGTCACAAATGCTTGCATCAGCCTGCTGATCACGGTGGTTTTCATCTCAACCTCGGTTTCCGGATTGTTGAACTTGTCGTTGTAATCACGGATGGCTAGGCATCCCTGTAGAATTTTCACTAGCTGCTTGTTTGTTGCTGACTCGGAGATCTCACCTCCGGCGGCCTGAGGAGGTCTGAACTTGGTGGGTGGAACAGCGATAGCGTGGATGAAGAATATGTCGGGAGTTAGAGGCTTCGGAGTCTTCGAGATAGCTTCTCTCGGTTGATATAGTAGTTGGAGGATTTCCCTCTCCTTCTCGAAAAGTCTTGAAAGGCTGTTCAGAACCTCCATGCTGTGTAGAAGACGGCCAGCAGCGCCCTTCCGTTCTTGTGCTTCCTGGATCTTAGCAATCTCTTCCTCGCCCCCTGCTTCCTCTTCTCCCTGAACCTCAACAGAGATCTCCTCATCGAATTCCATCGCATCGGGACCATGCTTCCTTGTTTCCGACACGCCGTTAGGTTTCTTTTGCATCGCAGCCGTGTTGGGTCGTCGCAACCCGTATTGAGAATTCTGATTTCGCGCTTTCTGGCTAAGCGGTAGTTCGAAGATTTTCGAGTGCCCATCTTTTCGGAATCCTGGCGAAATTCTGCGAGAAATTAACAAAGACCACCAAATCCAACTTGCCATTGGGAAAACTTGCGCTTGACATCTATTACACTTTCTTGGCAGCTGGAGGGCGCTGAAAAACTCTTTAACAATCTTTCTTCGCTCCTCCGCAACTGACATGACCTTCCCCTCATCCAGGCCACCGGATCGCAAATGCCTTCGGATGGCCTTCGCCACGAACTTTTCACGTTTTGCATAAAAAGCTTCCATATCAGTGCTTTCAGAGAATTCAGTTTCCCCATCCTCCTCCCCTTGCTTAACCTCGGGTTGGATATCGTCTAATTCTGCAGCCTCGACCAAAAGGCCGTATTGAATGAGCTTAAGTTTGCACTCGACGCGATTAACCTGTGCCCTGGCTATCCGAAAGTGAAAGCAGTAAAGACACGAAGATCTCAGCATCCTCAACATCTGATCAAAAAACAAAGGATGGTAAACCGGCCCGGGCAATGAAATGTGCCCGACATGGCCAGGACAGTACTTGTAATCAAGGTGGCATGTCGAACACCTGGATATACCGAGCGCATTAGCAAACCTCAATTCAATCCAATTCAATAAAACTAGACACGGGAAACGCAGGGAGGTGTACCGCTGCCTAAGTGTATCAGAAGCCCCGAGCGCTGGGTCGTATAAGCCGCCGACTACCGGTACAGGAACCTTTCCGGGAATGACCCTTTCGAAGGTGGCGGGATTGACGATCTGTTTGACGGAGAGTTTTGTGATATCCTCCTTGCAGAGAAAGGTGAAATCGACACCTGTGACTTCTGAGGCCACAGGGTTTGAAATGTTCATGGTGTTCGGCAATTCTCAGAAAGCGCAATTGCCGGCGGTTGGGGGGTGGTTGCTTGTCTGAGCGGGACACTTTTCATGCTGATAGTCTTTTTTAGCCTTTCCTTTCTTCGAATCGTCCTTGGTTATGGAGATTACTCAGCTAGAAAATGACAAGCCCTAGCCCTTAGTGGGGTTGGATCGCCAAGCGAACTTCTGTTAATAAGGTTTTGAATCGTATCATAAATTAGCACTCGGTGTCCCTTATCTAAGCAATAATAATGAGCGCTGGAGGTTGTGAGGCGTACACCGTCTCTTGATGCCATCGTCCTATAATACTAGCTAGTCCCGGAAGGGTGCTTAAGACACCGAGGAGTAATTCAAAAATTCAAAAATCTTCCGCCATTTCAGCCCCCCAGCAAGAGACGGGGAAAAAAAGAAAGAAAAAAACCTCCGCTCGAGCACTCCACCCCCTCTGGTCGAGATGGTTGCGAGCGGCTTCGACCTCGATATCCATTTTGAAAAGTCCAAACTTGCGATCTGGGATACTGCCGCTTGGAATTGTCACTGATAAGCTCATATTGTGATCACGAAAAGACCGAGTGGTGTTTCGCACCAACAGTGATCTTTAGCATCTAACAAATTGAGGTAGATTTCACAAGACCAGTTCCCATACTACGCATGTGGAATCGGGAGATATTTCGCATAAAGACTGGTTTACATATTCCATGACCTGATGCAAAGCTCCCTCCTACCACCATCATACATCATGATGCATTTCTAAAATGTACAACTCCAACAGTGCAAGGACAAAGCAAAAGGAGGAAAAAAAGACTCAAGGCCTCGTGGACCCCCACTGTGTCTATGATACATATTACACCCACCTCTCCATTTATGCCATCCAAAATCCCTAAAGAAAAAGATAGCCCCTACTTCTTCCTTTTAACCCTCCACGAAGCCTCTGAAAAACAACAAACCCCCTTTGAGGTACACCAATCCTTCACATCTGTCGTAGTTACCGTATGTGTACCGAACCCACCCTCCATGATCCCCCGAGTGTTCAGCCACTCCGCCAGCTCCTCCACGCTGATGGGGTCGTACATTAAGATCGCGTGTAAGAACTTACACCCTTCACTTCCGGATTTGATACCGAGGATTATGCGCGATATCATTTTGTGGAACCACCTGGGGGAGCTGGAGCTGGAGCGGGAGCGGGAAGGAGATACACTCTTTGACGGTGACTTGGGCGATGAGGGAGGGGGGGGATTTTGCTTTCGCTTGCGTTTTCTAGCTTTCCGTTTAGGCGATTGGGGTGATGTGCTTGGCACAAGTATATACGGGCTTTGGGACTTTCGTGGACATTGCCCGGCTATTCCGGGGGCTTCGTTTATACCGGGTTGTTTCGCTATGGGTTGGTTGGCAGTAGGTTGATCCCTGGGAGTTGGTGACCGCCCCCGGGCTGGTGGTCTCTGACCTCTCTTCTCGCTGGAGACTCGCCTGATGGTTGGCCCGTTTTCTCGGAATTTAGAGACTCCTGGGGCAGCAGTCGTGGAGTATCCTCGGTAGGAAGGATTATTTGGTCCACCCGATTGAGCACGGTTGGCCAGGTTTAGACTAGCAGACCTTGTTCGTTGGGTCAATGTGTTAGAAGCAACAATTCCCATGCCCTTATTAGCTTCCTGTTCGATATTCCGCTTGTTTTTCGCTAGCCAACACTGCTCCAGCACAGATACCATTCGAGGTCTGGTCTTCAGGTCTTTAAATCCGTATTTGGCTACCTCAGCCTTCAGTTTTGTTGTTATCCATGCATTGTAGTCAGGCATGGATGGCTCAGACTGCACTCGAGGACAGGCCACAGCAGAGGAATTGGCAAGAGTAGCTGCGACACTCGCGGGAGCGCCTGCACCCGAAGTTGTAACACGGCACGGAATTATTGATGATGCGTGATCCCACAGCTTTGCCTTATCCGTATCTGGAACAGCAAACCGTGTTACTTTGACAGGAGCAGGCATATCTTCTATTCGTAGGTTCGGTATAAACTCTTCCTGAGCGCCGTTTTTCTGTGGAGCGTTTGCAGGTTGGCCCTCTATTCGTAAATTTGGCATATCCTCGCCGTGAACTACTGTCCTTAGCGGTGATCTCATCGACTGTCCCTCTATCCGAAGGTTTGGCACTGGTTCGTCTTCGATTGTTCCTACATTTTCTGGAAGGGCTAGGCCCTCCGATAGGTCTGAGCTCCTGGTGGTTAACATCTCTTCCACAGGTTTCAGGCTAGGTAATGACGGGATATCATTGCCAAGGGACATGTCAACAACCTCCACAGAAAGTAAGCCACCATCTAAATCCCTAGCCGCTGCATCCCATAGCTTGCTAGCGGTTCCTCTTCCTAACCGACTTTCAGGCAGCTTTGGCTGTTCTGCAGGAAATCCTTCGGGGTGAGCCTCAAAATCTTCAACCATTGATCCATCGAGTAGATCGATATTTGTCCCACGTCTTGTCCCCACTAATTTATTCCCTCCCTTCCTATCCTTCGTTAAGGTCTTAAGGAAACTCCTCCTTACGATTGACGTCGAAGGGGGCATATAGTCAGGAGCATTTTCATCCTCAGCAGGCTCTGGTTTGTCAACAATCTCGATCTCCGCCATGACCTCCAATTGCGAACTAGTACCGAAAATACACTCCGTCTCATCAAATTGACGCTTAGCAGCCTTCGGACTTAGTAGTATAGGCGCTGGGACGGAATCCCTTTTTTTCTCAGAGGCTGTCTTTCGTTTGCGAGTTGGCTTCTCCGCTACAGCACTTTCAGCATTTGCGTCCTCAAGTGCAAAATAGTCGAGCAAAGAGTGGCTTGCCGCCGCCTTCGCTTCTCGATATTGTGCGGTTGCTTGGCCTGTGATTGTCTTTGGTTTTTTCCTTGGTTGTTTACGTTCAGGCGCTTTGAGTTCGCTACCGGCAGCAGCGAAGTTGCTAGGAAGATTAACCATCTATCAAATGATATTTAATTAGTATGCAATACACAATGTTAACAGCATGATTCGATAAACTGACCTCTATCGCTCGCTTCCTAATCAGCCCATTCCCTGACTTATCCAACCCTCCGAGTGAAGGCACGCTGCTCCCATCGCGGCTGTAGCTCTTCGAAAGCTTCATTTCACTAACCATGTTTGCAAAGTCAAGCGTTCCTCCGTCTTTCGTGTCCTTTTCTTTGCTTGTCTCTATGTCAGCTGGAGCAGGGGAGCTGTCGATACTAATAACGATGCCCTTCGCGGGGGTCCACTGCCTATGAGCGGGAGTGATAGGCGGCTCGGTAACGAGCTTGTTTGGGGACTTGGGGACCAAAGCGGGTTTCTCGTAGGTTACGGGTTTGCTGGGCACTTCTGTTGCATCTGGCCACACAAAAAATGGTGATTTGAGTGGCATGGGCCTCTTAGTGGATTTAGTGGATTTGGCTACAATCTGTCCATCTTTCCTCGCTCCCTTCTTTCTCGTACTTTTAGTCTTTGGTTTGTTAGCACCATTTCCCCCAGCCTCACCAAAGGCCTTGCTCTTTACCAGAACATCAGTAAGTGTTGGTGTTGTAGAATCTCTTTCCCCTCGTGACATTTTGGCAATAGGGTCTCCGGTTGGTTCTGCTGCTCCCTTTCTTTTGGGCGGCAGTTTGGTGATTACGCTGTCTCGGACATGGCTGTCGTCTCGAGCATTTGAGATATTTTCCAGGATAGCTTGGCGCGGTGGTGGGGTACTTGTATCCTTCTGTTTCCGCTTAGCAGCTGCACCTTTCTCGACCAGTTCTTGTAAGAGAGCCGAAGGGGAGAGTAGTGGAGACGAGGGTGGAGAGGATATGGTTGTATTTGTATTAGTAGTCGCAATCCGCAATGAGGGGACGGGGGGCGAAGATAAGAGAATTATGGGGTCCGTCCTTGTGTTCAATCGTGCCATGGTGGGAATTGAAAGCGTGCGATGGGCATACTTGGGGAGTTGGGACGCCAAAGTGAATTTCGCACCAGCGGTGAAGGGCGATGTTGACAGGGGCTCAGGGCAACTGGTGGTATTGCTCGAGCAAGGCTGAGTTTTGGGCATGAGAGCTTAGCGAGGCAAGAAAAACGTGACTTAAGTTATGCATTGTAGTATTGTGGTGCGTTGCCGTAGTAACAGCAGATCGTAACCCAGCCAATCCTAGCCGAGTTTGTGGCCCAAGGTGCTCGAGTAGATGAATGCAACCAGTCGGCTTTTCTCCTCAGTTCACGAAGCGCAGAGAGCAGAGAATTATCATTGGAGGGGGATGCCTAAGTTACTTGTAGTCAGTCTTCCCGTTACTCTACCTTACTTCATTGAGACAAGAGGGAAGGGGGCCAGAGGGTTGTCTGAGATCTGAGCCGTTGACTTGCCGGTATCTGAGCCGTTGACTTGCCCCTCCATCTTTCACCCGTGATCCATTACAAGTAGATTTAGTTGGAAAAACCGTGATAATTGGGCCGCAGTACCGCACTCTCGCATTGGGGTATCCTTTTCAGGCCACGAGTACGCACCAGACCGGTAGATGACAGACCTTGAACTGGAAGTGGATACTTGGGCGCTATTTGGACATTTTCACGCTTCATACTCCCCTTCCCGAGCGGCTGCGGCTTCGTGCCTTCATGTACTTGTACCGGCACTGTGCATACCGGTACTGTACTGTAATCTGCGTCCGCAAGCCGGTCTTCTGCTTATTCAATTCAAATGCCACACCATGGTCCCTGCGCGAGAGGATAGATAACCAAGCCCCGTTCCGCCTCCACCCTCTTCTTTTTATTAAATTTCTATACCCTTCATTCCCTCTACTAGTATATTTCCGAATTTTCCCATTTTTGGAGTTCCTCCCCACTCCTGCGCCTGGTCTTTCCTTAACTGTACGCCTACGAGTACCGGTAACACCATTTTCTACTGAAAGGGGAAGAGAGCCACCGCCTTGTTCGGAGTTCGGATAGCGGTAGGAATTTGCATTAGCAATCAGCCAAATTTACTTCATCCCCACTACTGTAGCCTTGGGCCAATCCAAAGACTCAACACCATCCAAAGTACTACAGTACCAGCACTCGAGTACGGTACGCCATCTAGAGATCTTGCCCATGGCGAAACCAAGATTCTCCGCTCCAGTCATTCGACAGCTCATCATTCTTTGTATGTCTATCTAATATTATATCGTGATCAAATTGGGCATGAGGATTTGGCTTACTCCTGACAGCAACATGTCGGCTCGCGGAACCTGTTACTATGACTTCCGTCTCTCCATACTTGGTGGGTCTTTTCAGGTCTAGTACTAGTATTTTAGGAATAAGAGGAGTAGGAGATACTAACTCATCTTCCAACTAGTATTATATGGTTCAGTCCTTTGGGGTCCCCCACAAGGACATACCGTTTTACGTCGGAATAACCTTTGCCTGTTTCTCACTTTCTCAGGTCTTCACAGGAATCTTTTGGGGACGGGCTAGTGACAGGTTTGGCAGGAAGCCGATTATGTTACTCGGAATGAGTGGATCACTCTTATGTATCTTGATTTTTGGCTTCTCCACCAGTCTTGCTATGGCTATAGTTGCCAGGTGCGTTTCAGGACTTGTAAACGGGAATGCACGATTCGCCACCCCAGTTTGCTTGGATTCACAGGGTCTGACAACATTTGTAGGTTGGAATATTGAGAACTATGGTGGCTGAGATGGTTCCACAAAAGGAGGTATGTTATCCGACTCGCGATATTACCTACACTAGAATCACACTCTGACTGTACAGCTTCAACCCCGTGCCTTTTCGGTCATGCCGATGATTGTAGGTTTGCCCTATAGAGCTGCTTAAGCCTTTCTAATATCATGCAGTGGACCGTAGGAACGATCATCGGACCGACTATCGGGGGTATGCTTGCTGATCCTGTAACAAACCATCCGAATTGGTTTAAGGGAGAACCACCCGCCTTGCTTAAGAAGTTCCCCTTTTGTTTGCCAAACTTAGTCAACGCTGCCCTTTTTGTTTATAGTCTGGTCACCGGAACTCTCTTCCTCAAAGTATATACCCTACTCTTCCGTAATGTTCGAGATGAAGTCTAATCCCTCTGGTGTAGGAAACCCTGGATATAAAGAAGAATGAGCCTGACCGTGGCCGCCAAATCGGGAAAAAGGTAGTCGGGTTCTTCTCTCGAAAGTCACGACACCGCAAGGACGTGACGGATGAGACGACTTCTCTTTTGGCTAGCTCTTCCTCAAGAATTGACGAGGAAGTGAATTTGCCAGCGGAGGTCATTAAGGATTCAGGGCCACCCCCGCTGATGCATGCATTTACCTTTCAGTCGACAGTTAACATTATTGTGTATTGTTTGCTATCCCTGCACACCATCACCTACGATCAATTACTTCCCGTATTAATGTCATATCCCCGGGATGACACCCCCAGACAAGGCCTGAAGTTCGCAGGAGGGTTTGCCATGCCAAGTTCCACCATTGGCTTTTTCTATAGCACCTACGGTGTTGTCGGAATATTTCTGCAAGTAAGAATGCCCTTCCTTGTGCGACAGGCGCTCCAGGAGACGCGCAAAGCTGACACGTCTAGTTTTTTCTTTTCCCCTCTGTGGTCAACGCCCTTGGTCCCCTGCGAACACTCAAGTTCTTTAGTCTAGCCTTTCCAGTCCTCTACTTCCTCACACCGTTTGCGCTCCTCCTCCCCCGTGCCCTCCAACATCCAGTGCTCTTCTTCTTGCTTTTCACGAAGAGTGTATCAGCCATTTTTTCATTTCCTTGTAGCACTATACTACTTACAAATTCTAGCCCTAGCTTGAGACTTTTGGGCACCCTCAACGGAATTGCTGTTACATTAGCTGCCCTTTCGAGGGGTATCGGACCGGCTGTGTGTAATCCCTTACACATGTAATTTGCAAAATATAGCTGACATCATTGACAATAGCTCGGAGGTTTGGCGTTCACTCTTGGCCAGAAAACCGGGTACGGAATCCTCCCCTGGTTTCTTTTGTCGGGAATAACCACCCTCGGCATTTTGCCGATGATTCTTTTAGTTGAAGGCCAGGGTTTTCCGAATAAGCCTGTGCGAGAATCTGAGGGCAATGAAGCAGGCCCTCTCGCTAAGTAACTTGATCTATGGGTAAGTATTCGGGTAGAAATCGAATCCTGTATATAAAAGTGTTGTTTAATTCGTTCCTTATTTCTGGCTGAGATTTCTGGATATGAACAACGACGTAACGCAGAGTGTATGTATCAAACCGAATATAAACGAAGAGTTTCTGTTAGGTAGCTATCTTTTACACCGGGCCGCGCGTTCATGCACCGTACTTGGACTTGTAAAAAAAAAAGGGTACGAAGGAACTGGAAGGACAGACTGCCCTGCCCCGCTTGTACCTTTCCAAGATGCTATGAGCGTTATAGTTTAATAATACGAGACAGTACCACATTCACCAGCATGCCTTACAGAACCTTGACCTATCGAGAACACACAACCCCCCAACACAAAACCCCACCTGCGATCAAGACAGGCATGTGTCGCACAGGAACCGAGATCTCAGGATGCAGGAGAGCAATAACCCTAGCATGCAGCTCTGGATCCCACCCCCCCCGTCCCCGGTCGATCAAGTGAGAATAAGCTGTCCCGCCCATGATCGTCCGAATCTGTATCACCAATAGTCACTCGCACACCCGGCCTCGGCTGCTGTGCTGTACCATCTGTATCAATAGAAATAATGGGAGCCCGTGGATAACGCCGATTTGGATATGCCTGCAAGATGAGCTCTCTTTTCCTCGCTCACTAATCCTCATCCACCACCTCTTTGTCTTTCTTGTAGCCAAGTTTAAGCTTTTCAGTCCTGCACTAACGGACTCTGGCTCTGCTTGTGGGTTGGCCATCGGGGTGGCTTTTACTCTGCTCCCGGGGAGTGAGTTAGACGCACAAGGTAGACACGGTTTCCACAGGGAACATAGTTCGCTTGTGGGTCGTTAAGAGTGAAATATAAAATTTGATTATCTCGTGCGGCTGGCTGGAATAGATCTCAAGGAGAGGATAAACCCTGATTGGGAGTGTACAATACAAAATATCTTGTACCTACAGTCACTCGTCATAAGTGTTCGTGATCACGCTCCGTCACCGTTACAACCACCGTGGTTGAAAATAAACCTTGTTACACAACCCACGATTTGGGTTTTCTACCAATAACAACCGATCCTTTATCTACTGTTAGGCATACCAAAGGAAGCAACAACGAAGCCTCAGTGTTGGGACGATACATTACCACCGAGCAAGACGGTAGTTGCCAGTTCCTATACTAAAGCAGAGGATTAGCACCTGCCATATAACACCTCAGCTTTTGGCAGGAGCGTTAAGAGGAAGATCCAATATACCCCTCTGGCCCCGACATTGGGACGGCACGTCACCACTGGACGGCATGGTAGTTGCTCGTTCTCGTGCAAAAAGAGAGATGTGGGCACCCTCTGCAAAACACCGGATACATTGTCGCCGTCCGTCTGACCGGATGCTGTTCGCAGGATCTATAAGGAGGTAGACCATGAGTGGGTTGGAAGGAAATGACACAGGAATGTCATGAGACCTCGGGCATACCAATACCGATGTTAGTAATTTCCCAATCAAGCATCCTTTCTACAAGCACTAATACAAACCCTTAGCACGTGAGCAGAGAGTTAGAGTTCACCCGCACGTAATGACCTACTAGATGTTGGAGAAGCCAGGGCTCAATTCACGAAGTAATAACTGGGCTTTGGATCCTTGGACCTTCAGCTGCTCGGAAATATATTTGTGTAACAATTTAGAAGAGGAAGCCACTCGGACACTTCCACTCGGACCACTAAACTTCAAGTTGAATGGGAAAGTTTCCTGTGAAAAACTGGATAACATGTCGGAACTGAAGAGATCAGCCGCTGTTTACTGGCGGAATATCAACTAATTAGCATCTGTCCGAGCGGAGAGGTATCTGAGTGGCTTGTGAAGTCGTCTATTGTGAATAGTGCGAGCAATGATGATGGACGTGGTTTGAAAAGTATCATGGACTACTAGATTCTGCCCTGGGCTGGATGGCATCAATGCTGGTTGAGTGGGGAAGGCGAGGACTAGCCCCTTTCGTCTGCCGCTGGACAACGCTAGGTTTATTTGTACTTTTCCCCCCTACCGTGTCATTTTACCATTAGTCGCTGTTATGGGGGTAGTAATATTCTAAGAACTAGCGAATATCCTAAGTCCGATCGTTGGTAATTCGGAGAATACGTATAGGGAGACGAAACTCAAGATGGAAGTATAGTAGATGAAACAATAAATATTTGTTTAACGTGTATATATTGTTAAGGTCTCTTCTCCCTTGCTTGATGATGGATAGCAGCTACGAAGACACCTCGATATGTATATTCCGCGTCTGGGTGTTCGCGGGCTACATAATCTTTTCTATAACTTAAGTATCTCTTGTCCACCTAGCTCGACTTCTTTGAAGTGGGAGCCCGACTTGACCCTGAACGTCCGTTATCTTTCTACGCTCGTTTGCGCAACTTATTGCCACGTATGCCTCTCTCATGGGGAGGGTGTAGTGCCCGTCCGCCTAGATGGCTATACGAACATGTATCCGTTGCGCAAATAGATTTACGAATAATCTCCATGTGTTCGCATGTCAGACAATTATTCGCTGGGATAGAAGATGGCCAATCCTCATATTGTTGGCTTGGTTTTGACTTGGTCTGCAGAAGGCATTCCTTAGTCTTATGCAGCATTACAGGACTCTTTCCTATCGATCGAACTACTGGTTGCGACTATAGTTATCGGTCTCATGCCAACAATCCCTTTGGGAGTTCCCCGACTCCCTTTCCGAGCATAGTGCATTCCTACCAGTTACTGGGCATCTTTCCAGACCGAGGAAGCCTAACTAAGGTAGATACGTCCCGTGAGTTTCTATCCACTTTTTGGTAGCCAATCTTGTATTGGTTGTAACTCTGTGCTATGTCGTCCGATCGATATGCATTCACTTGCATCAGGTGCTCTGAGGTCTCCTCTCATATATCCTGCGAACAGGAACCGGTTGGACGGACGGCCGTGACGTATACGGTGTTGCAAGAAGAGTCTTCTTTACTTATGTCTTTGGTGAGGGGACGCAACTTTCCAGCGGGCGTATTGTGACTTACTGTTTCAATGTCGGGGCTGGAGGGGGGTGTTGCTTAGTCTTTTTTTTTTAGAGGTTCGTGCGCGAAGGTAGGGTCACTTGACCCCCTGATCCTTCTGGGAGCTCTGTGCCTAACACGAGCTCCCTTCTCTTAAGTTTCGTCCCGAATAGTTTTTGTCTAACTATAATACATTCTATGTCCTTTATGAGCTCCGTATGGTAGGGGTAAAAACCAGAAGCGTTTGCTTGTCCACTTGTGGAAAACCTTTCTCATACTACTCATCCAAGTTCGGCCCCGGCATCTTGGGGTTTTCCCTATGAAATTTTTGCACCTCTTCCCTGGCGTTTTCCAACCCCTCCAGTGGTTCCCATGTATTCTCATCCTCTGAGCATCCTGCCCATTTTACAAAGTATCGGAGTTCCTTGAACTCCTTGTTTACCCTTCTGACCTTTCTCGTGTACGTGATTATCTCACTTTTAACGATTCTTTCAATCTCCCATTCCAGGTCGCCTTCGACGTCTTCTGGCTCTCGTGGGGGTTGCTCTCGGTTGGGTCGGTCAGAGACTTTATAGGGTTCGAGTAGCGAGACGTGAAATACTGGGTGGATTGTCCAGCGAGCTGGGATATCAAGTTTGAACGCCCTATTCCCTTTTTTCTCTAGGACTTGGAAAGGGCCGTACAATCGTGGGGTGAACTTTCTTGTCGGACGTTTGCTCTTGATGTTTTTTGCGTTCAACATTACCAAGTCACCGGTTTCGATGTCGGGCTATGGTGTCGCTTTCCGGTCGTAGAATTTCTTCATTGTCTCTCGCGTCTGCTCCAGGGTTCTCCTCGCGTTCTCCTGCACTGTCTTCATCCAGTGCGTATACATTCTGGCTCCTGGGTTTTGAGCCTGTCTCTCCTTCATCCATTCAGTCTGTGGGTGGAATCCGTAATTGGCGAAAAAGGGGTTAGTTTATCTGCGCTTGTTTTGGAATTATTGTAGGCGTATTCGGCTAACGGTAACAACTGATACCAGTCGTTTTGGTCGTAGTTGACGAAGTTATGAAGGTAACGTCCCAGCACTTGGTTGGTTCTTTCGGTTTGTCTGTCCGTCTGTGGATGATATGCCGTTGACATTTACCGCTTAATTCCTAATGCTTGACACAATGATTCCCAAAGTTCGCCTGAGAACTTTGTGTCCATATCCGAGAAGACTTCGGAGGGGAGTCAGTGAAGTGTCCAAACTTCCTTAAGGAAAGTATCCGCGACATCCTTTGCGGTCGCGGTAGTCGCTCAGCCGATAAAGTGTGCCATTTTTGTAAAACGATCCACTACTACCATGATCTGAGTTTGTCCTTGGGACTCAGGTAACTGCGTAATGAAATCTACTGAGATGGAGGTCCATGCTGCATAGGGTACTTCTAAAGGTTGGAGCAACCCATACTTCGCCTGTCGTGGAGATTGGTTATGTTGACATTCGTCGCACGACCGGACATAGTCATTGATCCATTCGCTGAGTCTTTCCCAGTGGAAGTTTCTCGTGACTAGCTCAATTGTCTTTTCTTGTCCGCAGTGTCCGGCTACCTTAGAGTCGTGACATCCCTTTGCAATCTCCGTTAAGATTTCTTCATTCGACGGGATGAACACTCTATTTTTATACTAGAGTAGTCCATCTTCCAGCTCCCAGTGCCTTGGTAGTGTTTGTCGTTTTTCCTTTAATTGGCTTAACTCCCTTTTGCGTGCCGTCCAAGTGGCGTCCTCTTTTCCTTTGGTTCTTATCCTGTCCAGAAACGAGTCGTCCATGGTCTGCATGTGTATTGCTGCAATCATGGCACTGGACAGCATTGTTATCTTGTCTCGTAGGCTAGCGTGTGTGTGAATATCTTCTTCGTCAAAGTATGAGTTGTCTTGTGGGTCTGGATTTAGGAAATCCATTTTTACTTTGAGTTCTTCTCACGTAATTAGCCATTTGGGACCGATGTTGGTTGAGCCGAAACCCTGAGTTCCCCTGTCTGTGTCTTCCAGATTATCGATTTCCATGGCATAGGGTGTTTGTATTTTTTCCACGATTAGCTGTGCGATGCGGTCGCCTGCCTTGTATTCGTAACTGGTCTCTCCATGGTTCCGGAGTGTTACTTTTATTTCGCTGGTGTAATCCGCATCTATAACTCCGCCGCCAACTGCAATTCCATGTTTGCTTGCCATGCCACTTCTTGCCGCTAGCGTGCCGTATGTCCCTCTGGGTAGTCCTATTGCGATTCCGGTGTCCCCTAACATCTGTCTTTGGGCTGGTATGCTGCCATCCTTCCATGCGTAGATGTCATGTCTTGCTGCCATCCTGTAACCTTTGGTTAGGACTATCGCATTTCGTTGCAGTCTTTTTATTCTGAGCCGGTTTGTTATTCGCATTTTTCCTACCACAAGGCTGACTTGAATTCTGTCTTTCCTGTGGCAAAGCGAGACTTCAACGTGTTCCGGTTTCAAAATTGGCTGTTCGCGATGCGTAGCTCCCTCCTTAAGGCGGTACTCTGGCCGCCAGCTTAATGCGTCAGGTTTTCCGTCTCTACTATCGGGGCGGTATACCATTTTAAAATTGAAGTTGGCTAGCCATTGAGCCCATCGGATTTGTTGGGGGTTCCAGACCTTTGTTGTGAGAAAGTATTGCAGGTTCTGGTGGTCGGTGTATACCGTCACTGGTTCTTCTGCTCCCAACAAGTAGTGTTTCCATTCGCGGAAGGCTTCCAAGATTGCCAATAATTCTTTATTATGAATTTCATAATTTCGTTCAGCATCGTTCAGCTTTTGTGAGTGGAACGCAACTGGCTGTAATCGTTTTCCCAAGTACTGGGAAAGGATACAGCCTAGTGCAAAGTGGCTAGCATCCGTCTCGATCACGGTTTTTCGGTTTGGGTAGAAGTGTGCTAGAATAGGAGCTGAGGTAAATCTTCGCTTAAGTTCCTCAATAGCTTTGTCCTGTTCTTCTCCCCAGAACCACAAATGTTTTACTCCCTTGGTCTTCAACGTGGTGGTAATTGGTTTACAAACTTTTGAGAAGTTTTCTATGAAGCGTCGGTAGAAATTCGCGAAACCAATAAAGATTTGTACGTCTTTTACCGACCGTGGGGCTCTCCAATTGAGGATCCTCTCGACCTTCGTTTCGCTCATAGTGACGCCGCTTTTTCCCACGATGTATCCGAGGAATTCGACTGTATCGACATGGACCACGGATGTCTTTAGGGATACCGTGAGGTCATGGGGTTCTACCCTGGTTAGTACTTGTTTGACCAGAGCCTCGTGTTCATCCATAGTTTTTGAGTGAATTAGGATGTCATACAAATATACTACTACTTCGTGATCCAGGAATTCTCGTAGGATGGTGTTGATCATGGCTTGGAATGTGGCGGGTGCATTGACCAAACTAAATGGCATGACTTTGTATTCGTAATGTCCATATCGGGTGCGAAAAGCGGTTTTCCATTTATCTCCCTTTTTGATTCGAATCAAATGGTAACCGTCTTTTAGGTCTAGTTTGGTGAAGATTGTCGCACTGGCTACTCTTTCCCTAAGCTCGGTTATGAGCGGTAAAGGGTACTTGTTGAGTATGGTTAACTTATTTAATTGTCGGTAGTCGACGCAGAGTTGTAGTCTTCCATCAGGCTTTGGGACAAAAAGGATTGGTGCGCCTGCGGGGGATTTGCTATGAACTATTTTTCCTTCGGCTAACATTTTGTGAAGATATTTGTTTAATTCTTCTAGTTGGTATGCCGACATTGGGTAAATAGGTCCCCAGGGTGGGGTGGCTCCGTATTTGAGGTCAATCGCATGGTCGAAGGCTCGCCTAGGAGCCAGCATTTCTGCTTTTTCATTTTCAAACAATTCCTTTTATTGTCAATATGGCTTTGGTAATCCTTCCAGTTGAATTTCCTCTTGTCTTGTGGATCCGATCCTTCCTATCATTCTGGCTTCTTCATCGAAAGCCAGAGTCTCGTCCCATTCAAACATGTCAGCGATGACTTCATCTTGAACATGTTCCACACATTTCGTGTGTTCGAAACACCAATTTTCAGGGGGTTCAATGTTTTTTATCGGATGTTCGTGGTGCCACCACCCAAACAGTATGATCATATCATATTTGCCTGCGTCCGCAATCTCGCAGGAGACCATCGTGGTATGGCTATTGGTACCGATATCTAGTTGAATCGGATGTGAATACTATTTTCCTCCTGTGGAGGAGACTTCGCCATTGAATACGGTTATATTAAGCGGGTTCTCTCTTATTTCGTAAGAGACTTTGAGGGTGCGCGCGGTATTTTGGTTTAAGAGGAATATGTTGGAGCGAGAGTCTAGTAAGACTCTAATATTATCGCGTTTGTCTCATATCACTAGGATGGCATTTCCTTCGGGGCACTCGTAGTGCTGTGGATTTGTTTTGAACTTTGTTCGCTTGGGGCCGGGGCCACGTGTCTCAGAAAATTCTATTCATTGTGGTAACTTTTTGGATTTGTTACCGTGCCTGCACAGTTTCGGCTCTTAAAGCCTCCTCAGACAAACTGCTTTTTTCTTTCACGAAATATTTTTGAAAATATAAAATAGTTTGTAGATGGTTGGGAAATGTCCGAAGATCATATTTTCTTGAAGGTAAAATCCTATTCGTTTGTATATCGGGCAGCCCGCTAGTAGCGGTCTTTATTCCCGGCCGAGGGATTCCCACTTACCAGGGGTAGTTCGTCTGATGATTCCTGCTTTGCAGCTCGGATGCGCCTTCCGTTCTGACCGACATATCCGCACTTATCGGTAGTTACGAGGAGTGTACAGTACCTCTTGCCTAATTCCTCCAGCCCAAGCTGAACTTTCTTCATGAGTTGGGTAGTGGCTCTGTGTGTGCAATGAAGGTGCCCAACTACTATGAGAGAATTCTTGAGGTCGCGCGCTTTGTCCGACATGACAACCAAATGGGGTGTCTTGTTGTCGAGTTAGTGCGACCAATAGCGCTCCTGGGTTATTTTTCCTCGTGATATTCTGTTCTTTTAATCGTTTTCGATCGTGGGCTTTAGGACCTGCCTCTGGTGATGATTACGCTGGTGTCACTCTCGTCTGATGCCAGCTTCTGACTCATCACCTTGGCTCGAGTTCCGTACTTGGCTCTTTTCTTGCTGTCTTTGTGTCCTCTTAGGTTTTCTACTAACCGTCGTTAGTGCCAGGGGTGCCCCCAACGAGTGGAGCCGTTTTCGGGTCGTGTTGCTCAAGATTGGTTCCCTCGCCGCTCTCTCGAATTTGTCTGGGATTTAGACTTCTGAATGTCTTCACCGTACAACACCCAGGTGCCACCTGACTCCCAGTCCGAACTTATCACACTTTTGGGGCCGATGTAGTCAAAGGGCATGAGCTGCAGGGTTCACTTCAGATTGTTTCCATTCCCGGTTCGATGGCCGGACTACCCACATGCCGTCGCCAGTGGTGCCCGTGAGCTTATAGCTCCTCGTCCTCCATAAAGCTCCATGCTAGTGGCCTTGGGCTTGCTTCCCGCGAGGTTTCTCCACGGCTATCCTTAGCCATGGCGGCTACCCTTGGCTTTCGAGGCTTTGGGTGGTTTGATCTTCCTCCCAGTAACTTGAACGATTTCCTTTGGAGGGTACTGACTCGAATTTCTTTCTGACAGTGCTTCCATCCGTGGTTGGTTAGGGTGCATCTAGTGCATTGTCCCTGGGCTTTTCGTTCGTCGACTATTTTTTCGTCGTAAGCTGTGTGCGCGTCGGCCCACACTCGATGCATAATTTTCTGCCGAAGCTGCGCCTTCCCTTTCTCTACCTTTTCTTCCTTTTTCTTTGCCTGATATACCCTTTTCTCTTTAGCGGTATATTAAGGTTTTTTCGTCATCGTTGTCGTCGTCGGCTCGTCGCGTTTCCTTTTCCCACTTGAATTTGACCCCGAGAAATTATTCTCCTTAAGCCTTTTTCCTTCCTGGAAATCTTCCTCATCGCGGACCGCTTGGCGGAGAGCTTCTATCCAATCTCGGTCGTCGGCGTATTCTTGATGCATTGACATTCGCCGTACAGCCTCATCCGGTATTTGGTCTCTGATTAATTTCCTGAAGGCGATTCCAGTAACTTTTGCTTTGACATTCCAATTTTCGAATTCCAATAAAAATTTGTTAATGTGATTCTTGTATTGGACTTTCAACATTTCTCGTAGTGCTTTTTCTTCTTCATGAGTGGGACCGAATCGGCGTATAGCTTGTTCGGCAAAGACGTCCCATAATTCGTAAGCTTCCTGTCGTATATGTCCTAATTCGCCGGTCATTTGGTTCCGGTAGGTGATAGCGAAGGATGCTACTTGTGATCCTTTAAGTTTGGACAAGGCGTATTGAATACGATCCGCCTCGTCCTGCCACTGGTATGGGTTTCGATCGAAAAATCCTTGCAGGTAGTTAGCCCAAACGGGACATCCTGGTGTTTGGCATGTTCGTATTCCGATGGGGGTTGCGCTGGACGTTTTGTGGTTTCTCCTATTGCGTTCCCTAATGCCCTGGAGAACCCTATTTCGTCCTCCGTAGCTTCTCCATATTTCTCCTCATCAGTTTTCTCCTTTTCTGCAGGCTTCTTATGTCGTTTGTCGGGTCTCTCATCCCGCCGTCCTCTTCTCTCATCGTCGTTGCCTCCTCCTTCACTATCTCTAGGATCAGGGGTGCCTCCTGCTGCCCCATGCATTGTAGGGGGGAGTCGTCCTCCGCCTCCTTCTCCTGTTGCTCCGGCACTTTGTTCCGGGGTTGGGTTTGACCGCTGGCCTTTTACTTGGCCCATCAAGGAGGTAACCGCTGAAGTTAACTCCGCTATGTGGCTCTCTTGTCTTGGTCTGGCTTCCTTGTTTGCCCCCAATTCGGCCATCATAGTGTTGAGTATTCTTTCGTGGTTCTGTAGTTCTCGTTCATGTTGGGCTTTTGTGTCTAGCAGTTCCTGTCCCAACTGTTCATCCCTGCCCATTGCCGCTGCCCCGTCCGCTTGTATAGTTTGGTGGAGGTGTGATGTAACTTGTTCATGTCGGGTTTGACGGCTATCTTGTCCCTCCCTCCTCCCACCAACCCTCTTGAGCACGTCTTGCAGCCCCTTTGTTGCTGCTTCCACCTGTACCATGCTGGTATCTATATGTTCCAGCTCCGTTCCTATGTATCTGGCGCCCGTCATTATGTCCTTTTTGACTTTGCGCAGTTCTCGTACCAAATGTTGGATTTGGGGTGGAAGGGACTGGAACGCTAGGTGTTCCTGGTCGAATGCTCTGGACTAGGTTGTCCTCGTACAGGTGTAGACTTCGGTTGATGCTGTCAAGTTGTCGGGACATTTCAGGAGATAATAGCGGTTTTGCTAGTGCCTGAGACTGTTGAGACTTGGACCGTCTCATCACTGCTCGCTGGAAGAGTCCGGGTGGCAGTCGGGAGATATTCTGGTATCGGTAGATCTAGCGATCCTTGTGTCTTGCGATGTCACTGTTGGTGCTTGGGACTGAGAGAGTTCGTCTGTCTCCATAGCTTCTGTTCCTGCTCCCTCGGGGTTAGATCTCAACAATTTTGAAGTAGGAAAGTGATTCTTATCCTTCTGGTGATAAAATGAGTTTTGATTGAGTTGCGATTCGTATTTGTGGTTAATATCGCTCGTCTGTCTCGGTAACGTAGAGAACAACAATATACTATTATGGGACTAGTAATATTCTCAGAACTAGCGAATATCCTAAGCCCGATCGTTGGTAATTCGGAGAATACGTATAGGGAGACGAAACTCAAGATGGAAGTATAGTAGGTGAAACGATAAATATTTGTTTAACGTGTATATATTGTTAAGGTCTCTTCTCCCTTGCTTGATGATGGATAGCAGCAACGAAGACACCTCGAGATTTATATTCCGCGTCTGGGTGTTCGCGGGCTACATAATCTTTTCTATAACTTAAGTATCTCTTGTCCACCTAGCTCGACTTCTTTGAAGTGGGAGCCCGACTTGACCCTGAACGTCCGTTATCTTTCTACTCTCGTTTGCACAACTTATTGCCATGTATGCCTCTCTCATGGGGAGGGTGTAGTGCCCGTCCGCCTAGATGGCTATACGAACATGTATCCGTTGCTCAAATCCATTTACGAATAATCTCCCTGTGTTCGCATGTCAGACAATGATTCGCTAGGATAGAAGATGGCCAATCCTCATATAGTTAGCTTGGTTGTGACTTGGTCCGCAGGAGGCATTCCTTTGTCTTATCCGGCATTACAGGACTCTTTCCTATCGATCGAACCAGTGGTTGCGACTATAGTTATCGGTCTCGTGCCAACAATCCCTTTGGGAGTTCCCCGACTCCCATTCCGAGCATAGTGCATTCCTACCGGTTACTGGGCCTTTTTCCAGACCGAGGAAGCCTAACTAAGCTAGATACGTCCTGTGAGTTTGTATCCACTTTTTGGTAACCAATCTTGTATTGGTTGTAACTCTGTGCTATGTCGTCCGATCGATATGCTTTCACCTGCATCAGGTGCTCTGAGGTCTCCTCTCATATATTCTGCGAACAGGAACCGGTCAGACGGACGGGGGCGACGTATATGGTGTTGCAAGAAGAGTCTTCTTTACTTATGTCTTTGGTAAAGGGACGCAATTTTCCAGCCGGCGTATGGTGACTTACTGTCACAACATCCGAGCTGGAGGGCTGTGTTGCTTAGTCTTTTTTTTTAGAGGTTCGTGCGCGAAGGTAGGGTAACTTGACCCCCTTATCCTTCTGGGAGCTCGGTGCCTAACAGTCGCTCCATTGATGAAATGGAATAGGTTTCTAATTGGCTTTGTGTGATTTGCTTGTTTAGCTAGAAGAAGTTTGGGCTGTGCTCTAACGTATCAGACCGGGAAGTGGATCAGAGGGGGAAGTGGATTAGTTAAAATACACCAAAAAAGTAGAAATGTTGAAATCTCAATTGACACACAACACGAAGAAGATGAGATTCAGGAGGACAGGAGATATGTTTGAGTGTAAAAAACCTTTTTATTTGCCCCTTTTGAACTAAATTCAGAGGTTTTATTTGCCGGATTTCCGTTCAGTCTTTCAGGGTGCCGTGATGAATAAAGTAGAAGTGGGGTGAAAAAAAGTGAGTGGGCACACTCAGTCTGAATGACAACTTGAACGCTCACCAAAACCCTTCACCCCGCACTCTTAGCCAAAATGCCAAGAATGATTGATGGCAAGTGATGTGAATGCACAAAAGTAGAGCATATGGAGATAATTGAACTCCATGCTGCTGGTTATACCTGTCGCGAAATTGCTAACTGTATAGCTGTGTCACAGTCAAACTTTGCCCAAATCATTCAGAAGGAGAAGACAACCAAATCACTAGAAAACCATGCCCGCCCAGGGAGACCCAGGAAAATGAGTCCTTGGGAGCTTCAAAGGCTTAATCAAACAGTAGAGGAAAACCTTTGCGCTGCGTTACCAGAGATTACTGCTGAGTATGGGTTAAATTGTCATTCGCGCATGATTAAGAAATTACTCCATTAACTCGACTTTAGTTGAGAATCCCACGTTGCAGACCATTCTTGATTCTAAAACAAAATGAAAAAGACTTTTGTAGTGTAGGCAAAGACAATTTTAGACTATGGAGAATTGGCAGTGGAGGTTTTATTAAGAAAAGGTGAAGATTGAGATTAGGTTTGATAGTGGAATGGATAGGATATTGTTATAGGGGTAGTAATATTCAAAGAACAAGCGAATATACTAGGCCCGGTTGTTGGTAATTCGGAGAATACGTCCAGGGAGACGAAACTCAAGATAAAAATATAAGGTAGGTAGTACGATAAATATTTGTTTAACGTGTATATATTGTTAAGATCTCTTCTCCGTTGCTTGATGACCTTCTAACAACCCGGGCTCTTGCCCGCTACTTATACCCTTTTCCGGGTAACTTCAAACACCTATAGTTCTTAAGTAACTCTTGTACTTTAGTGGACTCTCATGAATGTGCGAACACCGTTTGACCCTGACAATTCGCACACCACTTCGACTTTAATCATAGCTAAGTTAATTGTGTCCAATTACTTGCTCTCGATCTTTTAGTCAGATGAACTTAGTCTGTATATCTAGCCTGGCTGGCTATCAGACCAGTCGTTCCTTCCGGTCATGTTGTGATCAACATTTCTCATGCCGGGTAATCATATGCTTGCGTCTTACATAGCAGACTACATATGTCGGTCGGCTTAACTTTGAAGCGCTATTACTTTTTATCCAACTCTTCAAACTCTGCGGTATGACTTCCTACTTATAGAGATTGATTTCGTCTATAGGAGTCAGGAGAAACCCCTCGGTCGCAGTGCTCCTGCCGATGCCTGGAGACTGATTTGCAATCCGAGTATAGTAATAATAACTATGGCGGGTGTGTGGGTCGAACACATGACCTCTGGTAAAAAGTCCAAGATTGATCAGATAGGCCGCGATGTACGGTGTTTCAAGTATGGTCTTCTTTACTTATGTCTTTGGTGAAGGGACGCAACTTCCCCGGCGACGTATGGCGACCTAGTTTCCCAACGTCAGGGCTGGAGGGGGGTGTTGCTAAGTCTTTTTGATACGCCAAGGTAGGGTAACTTGACCCTCTTATCCCTCTGGGAGCTCTGTGCCTAACATGAGCTCGCTCCTCTTAAGTTTCATCCCGAATACTTTTTGTTTGGTTATATTACATTCTTAGTCCTTCATGAGCTCCGTATGGTAGGGGTAAAAACCAGGAGCGTTTACTTGTCCACTTGTGGAAAACCTTTCTCATAGTAGTCAGCCAAGTTTGGCCCCGGCATATCGGGGTTTTCCTTATGATATTTTTCCACTTCTTCCCTGGTGTTTTCCAACCCCTCCGGTGGTTCGCAAGTATTCTCATCCTCTGAGCATCCTGCCCATTTTACAAAGTATCGGAGTTCCTTGAACTCCTCGTTTACCCTTCTGACCTTTCTCGTGTAGGTGATTATCTCACGTTAAACGATTCGTTCAACCTCCGATTCCAGGTCACCTTCGACATCCTCTGGTTCTTGTGAGGGTCGTTCTCGGTTGGGTCGGTCAGAGACTTTCTGGGGTTCGAGTCGCGAGACGTGAAATGCTGGGTGGATTTTCCAGCGAGCCGGGATATCGAGTTTGAACGCCCGATTCCCTTCTTTCTCTAAGACTTTAAAAAGGCCGTACAATCGTGGGGTGAACTTTCTTGTCGGTCGTTTGCTCTTAATGTTTTTTGAGTTCAACATTACTAGTACCAAGTCACCTGTCTAGATGTCGGGCTATGGTGTCGCTTTCCCGTCGTAGTATTTCTTCATGGCCTCTCTCGTCTGCTCGAGAGTTGTCCTCGCGATTGCCTGCACTGTTTTCATCCAGTGCGTATACATTGTGGCTCCTGGGTTTTGAGCCTCTCTCTCCTTCATTCATTCCGTTGGTGGATGGAATCCATAATTCGCGAAAAGGGGGTTAGTTTATATGTGCTTGCTTTGGAATTATTGTAGACGTAGTCGGCGAACGGTAGCAACTGATACCAGTCGTTTTGGTCATAGTTGATGAAGTTACAAAGGTAACCTTCCAGCACCTGGTTGGTTCCTTCTGTTTGTCACTCCGTTTGTGGGTGATATGCCGTTGACATTGGCAGCTTAATTCCTAATGCTTTGCACAATGATTCCCAAAATTCGCCTGGAAACTTTCAGTCAATGTCCGACAAGATTTTGGAGGGGATTCCGTGAAGTTTCCCAAGTTCTTTAAGGAAGGTATCCGCGAAATCATTTGCGGTCGCATTTGTCGCTAAGCCAATAAAGTGGGCTATTTTTGTAAAACAATCCACTACTAGCATGATATGCGTTTGTCCTTGGGACTCGGGTAATAGTGTGATGAAATCTACTGAGATGGAGGTCCATGCTGCGTATGGTACCTCCAATGGTTGGAGCAAGCCATACTTCGCGTGTTGTGGAGATTTGTTATGTTGACATTCATCGCACGCTCGGACATAGTCGTTTATCCAGTTGCTCAGTTTTTCCTAATGGAAGTTCCTTGTAACCAGTTCAATAGTTTTTTCTTGCCCGAAGTGTCCGGCTACTTTGGAGTCGTGACATCCTTTCACGATTTCGGTTGAGAGTTCTTCTTTTGAAGGAATGAATAGTCTACACTTGTAATACAGTATTCCATCTTCCAGGTCCCAGTGCTTTGGTAGTGTTTCCCGTCTTTCCTTTAACTGACTTAACTCCTCTTTGGGTGCCGTCCAAGTGTCGTCCTCTTTTCCTGCCGCTCTTATTCTGTCCAGGAATGAGTCGTCCATGGTTTGCATTTGTATTGCTGCAATCATGGCACTGGACAGCATTATCACCTCGTCTAGTAGGCTAGCTTGTGTCTGAATATCTTCTTCGTCAAAGTATGAGTTGTCCTGAGGGTTTGGATTTAGGAAACACATTTTGACTTTGAGTTCTTCACACGTAATTAGCCGTTTGAGAGCGATATCGCTTGAGCCGAATCCCCGAGATCCCTTATCTGTGTCTTCCAGATTCTCGATCACGATGGCATTGTGTGTTTGTATTTTTTCCACGATTAGTTGTGCGATACGATCGCCTGCCTTGAATACATAACTGGCATTCCCATGGTTCCGTAATATTACTTTTATTTCACTGGTGTAATCCGCATCTATGACACCGCTGCTCACGGCAATTCCATGTTTACTCGCCATGCCACTTCTTGCCGCCAGCCTCCCGTATGTTCCTCTGGGTTGTCCTATTGCGATTCCGGTGTCCACTAACATCTCTCTTTGGGCTGGTATGGTGCCATCCTTTAAGGCGTAAATGTCATGTCCTGCTACCATCCTAGAACCTTTTGTTGGCATTATCACTTTTTGTTGCAGTCTTTTTATTGTGAGCCTGTTCGTCGTCCGCTTTTTTCCTTCCCCGAGGCTGACTTGAATTCGGTCCTTTCTGTGACAAAGTGAAACTTCGAAATGTTCCGACCTCAAAATTGTCTGTTCGCGATGCGTAGCTCCCTCATGCAGGTGGTACTCCAGCCGCCCGCTTAATGCTTTAGGTTTGCCCCCTCTGCTGCCAGGGCCGTATACTATTAAAAAATGGCAATTGGCTAGCCATTGAGCCAATCGGATCTGTCGGGGGTTCCAGACCTTAGTAGTAAGGAAGTATTGCAGGTTCTGGTGGTCGGTGTATGCTGTCACCAGGTCGTCCGCTCCTAATAGGTAGTGTTTCCATTCGCGGAATGCTCCCAGGATTGCCAATAATTCTTTATCATGAATTTTGTAATTTCGTTCGGCATCGTTTACCTTTCGTGAGTGGAACGCAACGCGGTGTAGTCGTTTACCCAACTACTGGGAAAGGATACAGCCTGGTGCGAAGTCACTAGCATCTCTCTCAATCACGGTTTTTCGGTCTGCGTAAACATGTGCTAGAATAGGGGCTGAGGTAAATCTTCGGTTAAGTTGCTCAAAGTCTTTGTCCTGTTCCTCCCCCCAAAACCATAAATGTTTTACTCCTTTGATTTTCAAAGTGTCGGTAATCGGTTTGCAAACTTTTCAGAAGTTGTCTATGGAGCGTCGGTAGAAATTTGCAAAACCAATAAAGCTTTGTACTTCTTTTACCGACCATGGGGCTCTCCAGTTGAGCATACTTTCAACCTTCTTTTCGCTCATAGTCAGGCCGCTTTTTCCTACAATGTATTCGAGGAATTCGACTGTATCTACATGGAACACTGATTTCTTTAAGGATAGCGCCAGGTCGTGGCGTTCTAGCCTGGCTAGTACTTGTTTGACAAGAGCCTCGTGTTCTTCCATTGTCTTTGAGTAAATTAGGATGTTATCCAAATATACTACAACTCCGTGATCCAGGAATGCTCCGAGGATAGTGTTCATGATGGCCTGAAACCTGGCGGGTGCGTTGACCAACCCAAATGGCATTACTTTATAGTCATAATGTCAATATCGGGTACGGAAAGTGGTTTTCCATTCTCTCCTTTTTTGATTGGAATTAGGTGATAACCGTCTCTTAGGTCCAACTTCGTAAAGATGGTTGCACCGGCCACTCTTTCCCTTAGTTCAGTCATGAGCGCTAAAGGTTATTTATTGAGTATGGTTAACTTATTTAGTTGAAAGTATTCCACGCATAATCGTAGTCTTCCGGCGGGTTTTGTGACAAACAGGATTGGTGCGCCCGCCGCAGATTTGCTATAAACTATTTTCCCTTGAGCTAACATTTTGTGAAGATATTTGTTTCGTTCTTCTAATTGGTAAGCCGACATTGGGTATATAGGTCCCCAAGGTGGAGTGGCTCTGTCTTTGATGTCAATCGCATGGTGGCAGGTTCGCCTAGGAGCCCGCATTTCTGCTTTTTCATCCTCAAACCACTCCTTTATTGCCAATACGGCTTGGCAATCCATTTAGTTGTACTTTCTCCTGCCTTATAGATCCGATCCTTCCTATCATTCTGGCTTCTTCATCGAAAGGCACCAGCTTGTCCCATTCAAACATGTCGGCGATGTCTTTATCTTGTACATGTTCTACACACTTGGTGTGTTCTAAACACCATTTCTCAGGGGTTTCGATATTTTTCATTGGATTTTCGTGGTGCCAACACCTGAACTGTATGATCATATCATATTGGCCTGCGTCCACAATCTCGCAGGAGATAATAGTTGTATGGCCATTGGTACCGGTTTCCAGTTGAATTGGATGTGAATAGTATGTTCCTCCAGTGGAGGATACTTGGCCATTGAATGCGGTTATTTTAAGCGGGTTTTCTCTTATTTTGTAGGGTATTTTGAGGGTGCGTGCAGTGTTGTGGTTTAGGAGGAATATGTTGGAGCCAGAATCTAGTAAGACTCTAATCTTATGCCGTTTGTCTGAAATGACTAGGATGGCATTTCCTTCAGGGGACTCGTAGTGCTATGGATTGGGTTTATTTTTGGTTCGCTTGGAGGGGGGTCCTCGTGTCTCATAAGGTCCCTTCATTGTGGTAACTTTATGGGTTTGTTACCGCGCCTGCGCAGTTTTGGCTCATGAAGCATCCTCAGACAAACTGCTTGTTCCTTTCACCAAATATTTTTGAAAATGTCAAATAGTTTGATGATGGTTGGGGATATCCGAGGGTAGGATTTTTCGTGAAAAGGTAAATCCTATATTGTTTGTATATCGGGCAGCCCACTACTAGTGGTCATTATTCCCTGACGAGGGATTCCCAAATACCAGGGCTAGTTCGTCTGATGATTTGTGCTTTGCTGCTCGGATGCGCCTTCCGTTCTGACCGACTTATCCACACTTATCTGTAGTCACGAGGAGTCTACCGCACCTATCGCCTAATTCCTCCAGCCCAAGCTAAAGTTTCTTCATGAGGTCGGTAACGGTTCCCTGTCTCTAATGAATGTGCCCAACTACTATGAGAGAAATGTTGAGGTCGCGCCCTTCGTTCAAAATGACAACCAAATGGGGTGTCTTGTTATTGCGTAGTGCGATCCGTAGCACTCATTTGTTATTTTTCCTCGTGAGACTCTGTTCTTTTAATCGTTTTCGATCGTGTACTTTGAGACCCGCCTCTGGGGACGATTACGCTGGCGTCACTCTCGTCTCATGCCAGCATCTCCCACATCACCTTGGCTTGTGTTCTGTAGTTGGCTCTTTTCTTGCTGTCTTTGTGTCCTCTTAGGTTTTCTACTAACTGTCGTTAGTCCTTGGGGTCCCCCCAACAAGTGGAGCTGTTGTCGGGTCGTGCCGCCCAAGAGAGGTTCCATCGCTCCGGTCTCGATTTTATCTGGGATATAGACTTCTGAACATCTTCCCCGGACAATACCCAGGTGCTACTAGTTTCCCAGTTGGAACTTATCAGGCTTTTGGGATCGATGCACTCAAAGGGTAGGAGCTAAAGAGTTCACTTCAGATTATTTCGGTTCCCGGTTCGATGGCCCGAGTACCCACATGCCGTCACCAGGGGTGCCAATGAGCGTCATAACTCCTCATCTTCCATAAGGTCCATGCTTGTGGCCTTTGGCTAGCTTGTCGCGAGGTTTCTCCACGGCTATCCTCAGCCACGGCGGCTACCCTTGACTTTCTAAGCTTTGCGTGGTTCAATGTTCCACCTGGGAATTTGAACAATTTCCTTTGGATGGTACTCACTCGAATTTCATTCTGACAGTGCTTCCATTCGTGGTTTGTTAGGGTACATCTAGTACGTTGCCCTTTTGCCTTTGGTTGCTCGACTATTGTCTGGTCGATACGGGTGTGTGCATTGGCCCAAACTCGATGCACAATTTTTTGCCCAGGCGCCGCCTTCCCTTTGTCTACCTTTTCCTCTGTTTTCTTCGCCGGGTATACCCTTTTCTCCTTAGCGGTATACTTTGGTTTTTTCGTTGTCTTTGCCGTTCTTGGCTCGTCACGTTTCCTTTTCCCACTTGAATTTGACCCTGAAGAATTATTGTCCTTATGCATTTTTCCTTCTTGGAAATCTTGCTCATCGTGGACCGCTAGGCGGAGAGCTTCTATCCAATCTTGGTCGTCGGCGTATTCTTGATGCATTGACATTCACCGTACAGCTTCATCCGGGATTTGGTCTCTGATTAATTTTCTGAAGGCGATTCTAGTAAACTTTGCTTTCACATTCCAATTTTTGAATTCCAATACAAATTGGTTAATGTCATTTATGTATCGGACTTTCAACATTTCTCGTAGGGCCTTTTCTTCTTCATGAGTGGGACAGAATTGACGTATAGCTTTTTCGACAAAGACATCCCATAATTCGTAAGCATGCCATCGTATATGGCCTAACTCACTGGTCATTTGGTTCCGGTAGGTCATAGCGAAGGATGCCACTTGTGATCCTCTTAGTTTTGACAAGGCGTATTTGATATGGTCCGCCTTGTCCTGCCCTTGGTGTGGGTTGCAATCGAAAAGATCCTTGCAAGTGGTTAGCCAAAACCGGATATCCTGGTGTTTGGCATGGTCGTATTCTGATTGGGGTTGAGCTGGACGTTTTGTGGTTTCTCCTATGGCCTTTCCTAAGGCTTGGGGAAACCATATTTTGTCCTCTCTAGCTTCTCCGTATTTTTCGTCATCAGTTTTGTCCTTCTCTGCAGGCTTCTTGTTTCGTTTGTCGGGTCTTTCAAACAGCCTTCCTCGTCTTTCATCGTCACTTCCTCCTCCTTCACTATCTCCAGGATCAGGGGTGCCTCCCCCTGCCTCATGCATTGTAAGAGGGGGTCGTCCCCCGCCTCCTCCTCGTGTTGCTCCGGCACTTCGGTCCGGGGTTGGGTTTGAACACTTGCCTTTCACTTTGCCTATCAAGGAGGTAACCGCCGCAGTTAACTGGGCTAAGTGGCTTTCTTGTCTTTCTCTGGCTTCTTTGCTTGCCTCCAACTCGGCCATCATAGCGTTGAGTATTCTTTGATGGTTCCCTAGTTCTCGTTGATGTTGAGCTTTCGTGTCCAGGAGCTATCGTCCTAACTGTTCATCCCTGCCCATTGCCGCCGCTCCTTCTGCTTCTATAGTTTGGTGGAGTTGTGATGTAACCTGTTCGTGTCGGGTTTGACGTTTATCTTGTCCGTCCATCCTTCCACCGACCCTTTTGAGCCTGTCTTGCAACCCTTTTGTCGCTGCTTCCACCTGTACCATGCTGATGTCTATTTGTTCCAGCTCTGTTCCTATGTATCTAGCGCCCGTCATTGTCTCTCGTTTGACTTTGCACAGTTCCTTTACCAAATGTTGGATTTGGGGTGGAAGGGACTGCAACCCTAGGTGTTGCTGATCGACACTGTGGGCTCGATTGTCCTCATACAGCTGTCGACTTCGCTTGATATGGTCAAGTCGTCTGGACATCTCAGGAGAAAATATTTGTTCTGCTGGTGTTTCAAACGGTTGGGACTGGGACTGTCTCCTCGCGGCTCGCTGGAAGGGCCCGGGTGGCAGACCGGGAGATATCCTAGTATCGGTGGATCTAGCGATCCATGTGTCTTGCAATGTCACCGTTCGAGTTTGGGACTGGGAGAGTTCATCTGTCTCCATGGGATCTGGTCCGGCTCCCTCGGGGTTAGACCTCAACATTTTGAAGTAGGAAAGTGTTTCTTATCCTTCTGGTGAAAACAGGTTTTTGATCGATTTGCGATTCATATCTTTGATTGATATCCCTCGTGTGTCTTGGTGACGTAGAGGATAACAATATACCGTTATGGGGGTAGTAATATTCTATGAACATGCTAATATACTAGGCCCAGTTGTTGGTAATTCGGAGACTACGTCTAGGGCGATGAAACTCAGGATCAAAATGTAAGGTAGGTAGTAAAACAAATATTTGTTTAACGTGTATATATTGTTAAGGTCTCTTCTCCATTGCTTGATGACCTTCTAACTACCCGGGCTCTTGCCCGCTACTTATACCCTTTTCCGGGTTACATCATACCCCTATAGTTCTTAAGTATCTCTTGTACTTTAGTGAACTCTCATGAATGTGCGAACACCGTTTGACCCTGACAATTCGCACACCACTTCGACTTTCATCATAGCTAAGTCAATTGCGTCCAATTACTTGCTCTCAATCTTTAAGTCATATGAAATTAGTCTGTATATGTAGCCTGGCGCGCTATCATCCTAGTCGTTCCTTCCGGTCTTGTTGTGATCAAATTTCTCATGCCGGATAATCATATGCTTGCGTGTTACATAGCAGACTACATCTGTCGGTCGGCTTAACTTTGAAGCGCCATTACTTCTTATCCAACCGTTCAAACTCCGCTGTATGACTTCCTACTTATAGAGATTGATTTTTTCTATAGCTGTCAGCAGAAACCTCTCGGTCGCAGTGCTCGTGCCGATGCCTGGAGACTGATTTGCCATCCGGGTATAGTAGTAATAACTATGGCAGGTGTGTGGGTCGAACACGTGACCTCTGGTTAGAAGTCCAACATTGATCCGATAGGTCACGATGTACACTGTTTCAAGGAGGGTCTTCTTTACTCATGTCTTTGGTGAAGGGACGCAACTTCCCCGGCAACGTATGGCGACCTAGTGTCCCAATGTCGGGGCTGGAGGGAGGTGTTGCTAAGTCTTTTTCATGCGCGAAGGTATGGTAACTTGACCCTCTTATCCCTCTGGGAGCTCTGTGCCTAACCGATATGGCAAAAACTGGGCACAGAGATGCAGGATTGCTACCTTCATGCTAGCTTTAAAGGTGAAAGATTTTCTGCTATGTTTTGGGCTGCAATAGGGTATGGGTGGTGAAGTCACCTTCTACATATTCAGGAGAAACCACCAGCAGAGTCGCTACAACCAAATAATTGTAGTGGAATGGACTCCCAGCAAGATTGTAAGGAAGTTCGTACACCAGGCCTTGTTCCTTTGTTGAATGAGGCTGGAGGATCAGTTAGGGGCATTTCTTTAGTTGAAGATGGTGTTATGGGGGTAGTCATATTCTAAGAACAAGCAAATATACTAAGCCCGATCGTTGGTTCTTCGGAAAATACGTCCAGGGAGACAAAAGCCAAAGTGGAGATTTAAGGTAGGTAAAACGGTAAATGATTGTTTAACGTGTATATATGGTTAAGGGCTCTTCTCCGTTGCTTGATGATCGATAGCAGCTACGAAGACACCGGAATATTGTTCTTCCGCGTCTGAGTGTTCCCGCGCTACATAATCTTTTCCCATAACTATGTATCTTTCTGTCAGCTAGCTCGACTTCTTTGAAGTGGGAGCCCCACTTGACCCTGAACATCTGTTATCCTTTCTACTCTCGTTTGCGCAACTTATTGCCACGTATGGCTCTCTCATGGGGAGGGTGTAGAGCCCGTCCTCCTATATGGCTAGACAAACATGTATCCGTTGCGAAATAGGTTTACCAATAATGTCCATGTGTTTGCAGGTTAGACAATTATTGGCTGGGATAGAAGATGGCCAGTCTTCATGTTGTTGGCTCCATTTTGACTTGGTCTGCAGGGAGCATTCCACGGTCGTAACCGGCATTACGTGTTTCTTTCCTATTGATTGAACTAATAGTTACGACTATAGTCATGGGTCTGTTTTGCCAGAAACCCCTTCGGGAGTTCCCCGACACTCTTTCCGGAGCATAGTGCATTCATACTGGTTACTTGACATCTTTCCAAACCGAGTAGGCCTAACTCAGGTAGATACGTCGCATGATTTTGTATCCGCTTTCCGAAACCCACTCTCGCAGTGGTTGTAACTCCGTGCGATGTCGTCCGATCGAGATCCTTTCCCCAGCATTAGGTGCTCTGAGGTCTCCTCTCATATATCCTGCGAACAGGAACAGGTCGGACGGACGGCCGCGAGGTATACAGTGTTGTGAGTAGGGTCTTCTTTAGACGTTCGTGCGCAGAGATAGGCTAACTTGACCCCTTTATTCTCCTCGGAGCTCTGTGCCTAACAGGAGCTCCTTGAACTCCTTGTTTACTCCTCTGACCTTTCTCGTGCCGCTGATTATCTCACTTTGACGATTCATTCAACCTCCCATTCTAGGTTACCTTCGACGTCCTCTGGTTCTAGTGGGGGTTGTTCTTGGTTGGGTCGGTCAGAAACTTCATAGGGTTGGAGAAGAGAGACGTGGAATACAGGGTGGATTTCCCAGCGAGGCGGGATATTGAGTTCCAACGCCCTATTCCCTGATACTTCCAATACTTTAAAGGGGCCGTACAATCATGGGGTGAACTTTCTTGTCGGTCGTTTGCTCTTAATGTTTTTTGCGTTTAACATTACAAAGTCACCTATCTCGATATCGGGCTGTGGTGTTGCTCACCGGTTGTAGTACTTCTTCATAGTCTTTCTTGTTTGTTTGAGAGTTCTCCTCGCCCTCTCCTGCACAGTTTTTATCCAGTGTGTATACAGTGCGGCCCCTGGGTTCTGCGCTTCTCTTTCTTTCAGCCCTTCCGTCTGCAGATGAAACCCGTAGTTGGCCAAGAAGAGCGTAAATTTATATGCACTTGCTGTAGAATATTTGTAGGCATATGGAGCTAAGGGCAGCAACTAATACCAGTCGTTTTGGTCATAGTTGACGAAGTTAAGAAGTTAACCTTCCAGCACTTGGTTAGTTCTTTCACTTTGTCCGTCACTTTGTAGGTGATATGCCAGTGAACTCGAGATTCACCTTTTGTTTCCTAATCCTTTGCACGATGATTCCGAATATTCGCCAGCAAGCTTTGCCTCCATTTATGACAGACTTTCGGAGGACCGTCGGTGAAGTTTCCAGACATCTTTAAGGAAGGTATCCAGAACGTCGCTTGCGGTCCCATTTGTTTGCTAAGCCGACAAAATGTGCCATTTTTGTAAAACCATCCACTACTATGATCTGGGTTTGTCCCTGCAACTCGGCCAACTGGGTAATGAAATCCACTGACATAGAGGTCCATGCCGCTTAGGGTACTCTTAATCGTTGGAGTTATCCATACTTCAAGTGTTGTAGAGATTTGTTATGTTGACGTTCGTCGCAAGACCAGATATAGTCGTTGATCCATGGGGTGAGTTTTTCCCAGTGGAAATTTCTGGTACCCAATTCAAGTGTTTTTTCTTGTCTGAACTGTCTGGCTACCATAGAGCCGTGACATCCTTTTGCAATCTCCGCTAAGAGGGCTACCTTGGAAGGAATGAATACTCTATTTTTGTAATAGCGTAGTCCATTGTCCAGCTCCCAGTGCTACCGTAGTGCTTCCTGTCTTTCTGTTAATTAGCTTAGCTCCCCTTTCCCTGGCATCCAGCTGTCATCATCTTTTCCTGCCGTTCTAATTCTGTCCAGGAATGAGTCATCCATGGTCTGCATTTCTATTGCTGCAATCATGGCACTGGACAGCATTGTTATCTCATCTCGTAGGCTAGTGTGTGTGTGAATATCCTCTTCGTCCAGGGTTGAGTTGTCCTGTGGGTCTGGGTTTAGAAAACACCTTTTGACATTGAGTTCTTCAGTGATGATTAGCTGTCTGGGACCGATTTCGCTTGAGCCCAATGCCTGGGTTCCCCTTTCCGGTTTATCAGATTATCGATTTCCATGGCATGGTGTGTTTGTATTTTTTCTACGATGAGTGGTGCGCTACGGTCGTCTGCCTTAAATTCGTACCTTCTATTCCCATGCTTCCGTGGTATTACTTTTATCTCGCCTGAATAATCTGCATCTATAACCCCACCACCCATTGCTATTCTGTGTTTGCGTGTCATGCCACATCTTTCCATTAGTGTGCCGGATGTTCCTTTGGGCAATTCTATTGCGATTCTGGTATCCAGTAAGATCTGTCCTGGGGCTGGTATGGTGCGAACCTTCAGAGGGTGAATGTCATGTCCTGCTGCCATCCTCGAACTGTTGGTTGGGATTATTGCATTTTGTTGCAGTCTTTTTATTCTGAGCCGGTTTGTTGTTCACTTTTTTCCTTCCACAAGGCGGACCTGAATTTGGTCATATCCGTGGCAAAGTGAGAGTTCAAAGTGTTCTGGTTTCAAAATTGTCCGTTCGCTATGCCTAGCTCCCTCCTCAAGGCGGTACTCCCGCCGCCGGCTTAATGCGTCAGTTTTACCCCCTCTGCTTCTGGGGCAGTACACTATTTCTGTAACCGCCTCCTGGGTGGTGGCAGGAATCGATAGGGTAACAATACTATCTCTATACCAAAGTGCGGTATGTAACGAGACTAAGTACCGGAGGCTTAGACTAAGTTGTTGTAACAAACTTCTTACTATATCGCAACTACCAAGTAGTTCCTAATAGCAAAGTATGTTTGGGTCTTACTGGATTCTCGAAGCAAACCGACGAAGTAACTGTTCAACAAAGTATATTGAAAACTCTGTCTGTCGAAGTCTGCACTCTCTAAGTCCGGAGAATAGCAGGTCTTAATACACTTGTCAGGCTAACCGGAGCCTTGTAAACAATAACCATAAAGCCTCCCAAAACTGTAGCCTTGAAACGTTACATAAAACATATTAAGTATCACACGATACCTTGACACAATAACTAAAACATACTGAGTATCAAACGATACTCGAAACCAAACATAAAACATCATGAGTATCGAAGTCAATCATAAAACATACTAAGTATCAAAACGATACTTGAAACCAAACAGTAACCTGTACCGGTTACACCCCGAAAACAAAATGAAAACATCATTTCAAATATAAAACAAAGAAACCTAGATCTCCTCGCTATCATAGTCGATGTCCAAATGGGGTTCCCAGAAACCCAAATCCACCATTGGCTCCTCAGAGTGCTGCTCATAACCATCTTTAGTAAGAGTAAAACAAACCGTAATATAACCGGAAAAAAGAGTAGGAAATTCCTCCCCCGGCATGTTGTCAGTCCACCATGCCTGTACCAGGTCCTCTGCGTTTTCAAGTCCTTCTACTGGTTCCCAACTATTCTCGCTATTTGGGTACCCTTTCCATTTCACCAAGCACTGTCCTCTGCCATGCCTCGTCCTATGGTCAAGAATGGTCTCAACCTGCCATTCTTTTTCGTTATCAATTAGGATAGGCGCCGGTTTGGTGTGGGCCCTTCCAGGGAATCGTTCATCATCGTTAGGGTGGCAGGGTTTGACAACTGAGCAGTGGAATACTCCTCTCTGTTGTCCATATATCCTCGAATCCATGCTTACAGTATAATTCTGGGTATGTTCATCGAATTCGATGACGATAAAGGGGCCTCTCCATCGTGGTTGTAACTTCCTGGACCTGCCAGATTCCGTCGCAAATTGGTCACCAAATATCATTACCATTCCTCCAATTTCAACACGTTTAACATCGCCCCTTCTCTTGGCTGCAGTCTTAGTAGACCTAACTCTCGCTAGCTTCAAAGCCTGGTATGCTGCGTTCCTGCTTCCCTGGTGTCTGTTGTAATAATCGTCAGAGGCAGGAACCGCAAAAGGGTAGACTTGGTAGGTGTCTAAGAGGGGGTAGTCTCGACCATACACCGCTTTGTATGGGGACATGGTGATAGTATCAGAGTGGCCAGCGTTAGAATATGCTGCCACCTCCGGGAGGGAGGTGAGCCAATTGGTTTGGCGGAGGTTGGTGACGTTTCTCAGGGCAGTCTTGAGCTCCCTGATTTTCCATTCAGCCTGCCCATTCGTTTGGTGATGGCCGGGCGCAGCCATAATGTGTTCGATCCCCATAGTCTTAAGTGTCTGCATCCAGAACTTAGAGGTGAATCGTGGGTCAGCATCAGTGACAATCGAGTTGGGTACTCCATCAGGCGTAAAAATATCCTGCCAGAGTAGCTCTGTAGTCTGTACTGCCGTTGCAGTAACCGATGTTGGGATCAGCCAGCTGAATCTCACTGCTCTATCCACTACTACCAGGACCGAGTCCTGGCCCTTTAATTTGGTAAAGGGGCCCATAAAATCAATAGCATAGCTTGAAAAGATCTCGGAGGGGAAAGGGAGGGTGTGGGCATCACCGGCTGGTAAGGTGTTGCGTTCTTTGTTGGCATGGCATAGCTCGCATTGCTTAACAATGTCCCTGAAATCCTTCCGCATTTCCGGCCAGTAGATATATTCAGATGCATACCCAAGGTTCCTATCTGCGCCCTGGTGTCCCTTGGTGTGGATCTCGCTAATCATTAATTCCCTAAGTGTTTCTCCATTGATCCCATGTCCCTTTGGTATGTAGAGACACTCCTCTTCTCCACGAGTGGTGGCATAGAGTAGGCCGTCACGGATGTGGTAGTGTTACATTTTTCCACCTCGGGAGGTGTTGTTAGAATCTTGAGCCAGTTGGTATACTGGGTCGTTCCTCTACCCTGTGTTCATCTGCTCCCTCCATATAGTCTCCATTTCGTTCATGGCTTGAACCACATCTCTTTCATCCACAATTCTTTCCCACCTGGTAACCACGCTTTCCTCCTCTTCTGCAATATCATTGTATACCTGGTAGAGGTTTCTGTCGTGGTGGGGTAGCTTTGGTGGTTCAATAACTGGAATAACGTTGGGGGAGGCAAGCGGCCCTCAATAGAGGGGCTTGGTAGGTGAAGGTCTCGAGGCCTGGTGCACCGGTCACTCAGGGCTTTCGCAGGGGACATTTGTAGTGGTGCAGCCTAGGGCTTCATGTAGTCTTCTTTTGATCTTTGACAGGTCTGGTCGAGGTCGAGGGGAGAGGATAGTTTCCTCATTGATCTCCGGATCCATAGCGTCTTGCATTGCTCCTTGCT